>JACKQG010001039.1_pt1 | contig 39073 bp, 9 predicted proteins | sample 8237621 | NCBI WGS metagenome assembly JACKQG01 (sample SAMN15677084, study PRJNA649215) | marine metagenome | biome: marine; feature: Black Sea; material: saline water; isolation source: suspended particulate matter (SPM) from the Black Sea western gyre | collected 2013-06-09/2013-06-10 | depth... | reverse complement strand
CGGAAACATCCACCGCAAACGCGAGGGAAAGATACCCCTTTTTTAACAACCAAGGGCACGCTGTTTCGGCCAAGCGGCAACCCCATCCTCGATCTGCAAGGCCCAAGCCATCTGGACACGATCGCACAGCGCCGCCAACTGGATTTGCTCGCGCAACTCAACCAAAAACATCTCGATGAACGCCCCGGCGGCCGGGAACTCGCCGCACGCATCGAGACGTACGAACTCGCCTATCGCATGCAGTCCGAGGCTCCCGAAACGGTTGATTTGTCGAAAGAAACCGAGGCGACCCGCGAGCTTTACGGTATCGGAAAAGAACCCACCGACGAGTACGGCCGCAACTGCCTGATCGCCCGCCGACTGGTTGAGCGCGGCGTTCGGTTCATTCAACTATACTCCGGCGGAGGGCATCTTGAGGACACTTGGGACGGTCACGAGAGCATCGAGAAGAACCACGGCCTGCACGGCGCCGAGGTCGATCAACCGATCGCCGCGTTGCTGACCGATCTCGAACGGCGCGGCCTGCTTGAATCAACGCTGGTCGTGTGGGGAGGCGAGTTTGGCCGGATGCCGTTCAGCGAGGGCAAGGACGCTCCGGGTCGCAACCACAACCCGTATGGATTCAGCATGTGGATGGCCGGCGGCGGAGTGAGGGGCGGAATGAGTTACGGCGAGACGGATGAATTTGGATTCCAAGCTGCCGTCAACAAGACGCACGTTCACGACATCCACGCGACCATCCTGCATCTCATGGGCATCGATCACGAAGACCTGTCCTACTTCCATCAGGGCCGCCAAGAAACCTTGACCGACGTTCACGACCGGATCATCCGAGAGATTTGCGCTAACATTTCGCGGTTCACAGTGCCCGGTTGACAGTGAATCCGTGAGCTTATCGTTGATTAAGTGATTGTCCTTCCCAGCGCCTCAATACTGGTATCCCAATGGCCTGGCATTGTTACCCACGGGAACATTTTATCACCTTGAGTAAGCGTTAAATTGGGTTCCGGCAACGGGTCTTCAGCGAAACACCCACCGGAAACTCCAGTCAGTCCGGCCATTTCCGATAACGTCCAATAAACCGTCGTGCCACAATTCTTGCAAAAAAATCGTTGCTGATCACCCAACCAGTTTGATTTCTCGTAAACATTCCATTCGCCGAAAGTGCGAACAATTTGATCATCCTTAAAATAGGCACTTATACCGAAGGCACTTCCAGATTTGCGTTTGCAACTGTCACAATGGCAAACAAGATTTAAATCAGGGTCGCCTTCAACTTCCACTCCCGCTTGCTCACAGCAACATTTTCCAATTCTCTTCATCGTATTGATTAATGGCCAACGGATTCTTGCATTATCAAATTACATTTCAAGCCTGATAATCATTTTTGGGTTCCGAAAACCCAAGAGTCAAACTTTACGGGTAAATCGGACACCTAGCTGGGTAAGTTTCCGTGCCTTAGCATCCGAGTCGGCCTCGGCGTAGATGCGCAGGATCGGCTCGGTGCCGGAGCCGCGCAGCATCAGCCAAGCGCCGTTCTCGGCGATGTACTTGACGCCGTCAAACGTCTTCACTTCGGCCACGGGTGATCCGGCAAGCCTGGCGGGCGGGTTGGCGGCACAATGCCGCATCAGCTTGGCTCTTTTCTCGAGTGGAAAATGCGTGTCGAGTCGGTCGTACCGGTGCGGGCCGAATTGTTTCTCGAGGCTGGCCAGGAGTCTGTTCACGGTGGTTTTTTCCGTGGCCAACAGTTCAAGTAATGCCAAGCCAGCGAGGATGCCGTCGCGCTCCGGGATGTGACCGGGGAAACCGATGCCGCCGCTCTCCTCGAAGCCGAGCAGCACGTCTCCCTTCTGCATCTCGGTGCAGATGTATTTGAAGCCGACACCGGTCTCGAGCAGTTCCAGCCCGTGCGCCTCGCAGATGCGGTCGACCATCGAGGTGGTTGTCAACGCCTTGACCACGCGGCCGCGCTGGCCCCGGTTGACGATGTAGTGATACAGCAGCAGGCAGATGATTTGGTGGGTCGTCAGCGCGTTGCCCCGGCCGTCCATGCCGCCGACGCGATCGGCGTCGCCGTCGGTGACGAGGCAGAGATCGTGCGGGTGTTTGCGAAGGTGCGCCGCGCTTGGCCCGTAGTTGTGTACGATTGGCTCGGGATGAATGCCGCCGAAAAACGGATCGTGCTCCGAGTTGAGCGTGGTGACTTTGCACTGGGTTCCGCCGAGGATTTTCTCGAACGCCCCCGCGCCGACGCCGAACAATGCGTCGTGCGCAAACCGCAAACCGGAGTTGGCTACCAGGTCGAAGTCCACCAACTTCTGAATCGCCCGGGCGTGCGGTGTGTGCAGATTTTTAACGCGAACCAGCCGCTTGCGCTTGGCCAAGCGCAGGTCGAGCGCCTTCACCGGCTTGGCATCGAGCAGCGCCTCGACTGCCTGGCTGGTGTCGGAATCAGCCGATCCACCAAAGTGGCCTTTCAGCTTGTAGCCGCAAAACGCGGCGGGATTGTGGCTCGCGGTGATGACGACGCCCCCGGCCGCCTTGGCCGCCTTGACTGCATACGAGACAGCCGGGGTCGGTGTGGGCGTATCGCCCAGAATCACTTCGTACCCGTTGCCAGCGAACACCTCGGCCACTCGATCGGCGAATTGGTCGGCCAAAAAACGCCGGTCGCAGCCGATCACGACTTTCTTTTTGGTGCCTTTCGGGCGTCGTTTTTTCCAATGCTCCGCAGTGGCCTGCGCGACCCGGTCGACATTGGCAAAGGTGAACTCCTCGGCGATCACCGCACGCCAGCCGTCGGTGCCAAACTTGATTTCCTGGCGGCTCACTTGTTGAAACCGTTGCTCACCTGCGAGACAATCTTGTGCATTTTCTTCACCGCACGCGTCAGGCTGCGCTCGCCGAACAGGGCTGACCCGGCGACAAATGTGTCGGCCCCGGCCCGGGCACACTCGGCGGCGGTGGCCATGTTCACCCCGCCATCCACCTCGAGGCGGAAGTTGAGTCCCATCTGTTTTCGCCACTCGTAGACCTGCTGAATTTTCGGGACGCATTCCTCGATGAACGACTGCCCGCCGAAGCCAGGATTGACGGTCATCACCAGCAACAGGTCGACCTTGTCGAGGAACGGCTTCACCTTTTCGATCGCGGTCGGCGGGTTGACCGCAAGGCCGACCTGCTTGTTGAGCGAACGGATACTCCAAAGCAACGACGACACCCGGTCTTCAAGCTCGACGTGCACCGTGAGCAGGTCGGAGCCGGCGCTGGCAAACGGCTCCAGCAGAATCTCTGGCTTGGAGCACATGAGGTGCGTGTCGAAGAAGAGACCGGAGTGCGGCCGGGCGGTGGCGACGAGCCGCGGGCCAAAGGTCAGGTTGGGGACGAAGTGCCCGTCCATGACGTCCAGATGAACCCACTCTGTCCCGCTCTTCTCGACCCGCTTGAGTTCGCGGGCGAACTTGCTGAAATCGCCGGCTAAAATGGAAGGCGCTATGACCATGCGGGGCACAACCTACGGAGCCACGAGGCAAGCCGCAAGATTCTTACACCCCGAGGCGGCGCATGACACCCGTCATCTCGACGGCGGTTCGGGCAGCCTCGATGCCGCGGTTGTGCCGGGTGTCGAGGCACCGCTTGGCCGCCTGCTCCCGGTTCTCAAGCAGCAGCACTTCGTGGATCACCGGCAGGGAATGCTCGACCTGCAACTGTGCCAGCGCGGCCGTGACCGCTTGGCCGACATGCTCCGCGTGGGTGGTCTCGCCACGGAGGATGACCCCCAGGCAAAGGATCGCATCGACCGGCTTGGCCAAGCGCTTGGCCAAGGCCGACGCCACCGCCGGGATCTCAAACGCACCCGGCACGCGCACAACCTCCACCGCAACCTTGGCCTTGGCCAACTCAGCCTTGGCGGCGCGCAGCATCGAGTTGACATAGCGCGAATTGTACCGGGAGGCGACAACGGCCACCCGCCTTCCGTCTGCCCGCCTGACTTTTGCATGGGCCGCTTTTTTCAGCATGGATCAGTCGACGAGGAAGGTGGCCTGCGAGGTGGATGCCTTGACAGACTTGGGCAGCGCCTTCGGGTCGAAGCGCAAGACCAGAGAATGTTTTCCGGCGGCGAGGCGGGCCTTGACCTGGCCGTCGGCTTTCACAACCTTGCCGTCGAGCCACACCTTGGCCCCGTCAGCGCCGTCCAGTTGCAGCGTCACGTCGCCGGCCTGCGCGACCTCGAACTCCGTCCCCGCGTACACACCGATCACCCCGACCCATTGGCCGGCGTTGGTTCCCTTTTTGAGCATGGCATCCGTCAGACGGCCATCGACGAGCGAATTGACTGCCATCCACCGCTTGCGGTCGATGCCTCCGTCGGCAATCCGGTCGTCTCCAAACTGCTGGTCGCGGTGGTTCGCCGCACGGAGCCGCCACACTCGCGCGACGTTGCCCTTCGACGCATCGAACGCGCCCGGCTTGCCAAGGCGGCTCATGAAACTGAACAGGTCGATCTGGTCCTGCTTTTCCAGTCGATCGATCAACCCGGACGGCATCAGCGAATTGCCCTGCGTGCGATTGAGTATGTTTGCCTTGGCAACAGTCACAGGCTGGCTGGCGATGTTGCGGAGGAACAACTGGTTGTCGTCCTCGCGCTCCAGCATGCCAAACAAAACCTGGTTGTCCCGGGTCTCGACCAAGAGCGAATGGTATCCCTCCTTGATCTTCCGGTTCGGGTAGTATAACGACTCGACGAGGTAATCGAGCGGGGCGCTGGCACCGATCGACGTGAGGTCCGGGCCGACCCTGCCCCCTGCGCCGCCGATGGCATGGCAGCTCACACAGCCCAGCTCAGCCCGGCGGTAGACCTGTTCGCCGCGAGCTGGATCGCCGCTCCGCCCGACTGCCCTGGTCAACTCTTGAATTTCACTCCTCGAAAGCGTGATCTCCTCATCCTTCAGCCCGGCACTCCGCGGCAGGGCCAACGCCAACGTCTGCAGACTGCGGCCTCCCTCCCGGATCGCGCGCAGCCCCGCCTTGGCAGCCAGTTTGGAAAATTGTTCACTGGGCAGCGCCTTGGCCAACGCGCTCTCGGCATTTTTCACGCCCAGCAACGCGCGCCAAAGTTGGAGCGCCACCGCCTCGCTCTTGCAGTCGCCGAGCGCCTCGACGGCCAACGGTGCCGTCTCGTTAACATTCAAGGCAGCAAGCGCGACGACGGCCATGTGCCGCGCCTCGGTGTTCTGCTTCGCTTGGCCAAGCGGCTTAAGCGCCTGGACGGCCCGATCACCGCCGGTTTCGCGGATGGCATTGATCGCGGCTTGCCGGACCGGCGTCGCGCTCTTTCTGCCGGACGCGAGTTCGACCAAGCCGTCAAATCTCTCCCCAAGCCCCTTCCACGTGCCGGCCAGGCCAAGCGAGGCCACCTGCACGGCCTGATCTTCGCTGGCGAAAAACCGGGCGACGCTCTCCCTTGGGACACCCGGTTTGAGGTTGCGATGACGCGAGGCGTGGCTGAGCGCGTTGAGCGCGCGCACCCGGCCGCCATTGGACAACGAACCGTCAGTCAACTGGGTGTGGAGCTGCGACAAGTCCGTCTCCGTGCCGGCGCGGCCAATGATCTCGATCCACGAGCCGTCCTCGGGGATGGCCTTGCCGTCGAGAAACAAGCCGAGCACGTCGCTGGCTTTCCCTCCGGACATCGACTTGAGCGCAAACTCGAGTTGGTGTTCGCGCCCGTCCGGCTTCCATCGGCCCGAGCGCACCATCGCCAGCCAAGGTTTCTCGATCTCCCTCATGCTAAGCCAAGCGGCGTAGTCGAGGTGGTTGTCGGTCGGCTTGTCGAGCACGCTCAATGCGGCGCTGACCGACCGTTCCGTTGGCCTCCGGGTGATGGCGCGCAGGGCGGCCAAGCGGGGGCGCGGATGCTCGTCGGCGATGCGCTTGGCCAAGCGCGACTCGGCGTCGGCGATGCGATCCGCCCACTCGTCCAGCACCTGCACGGCGGCGGTGCGTACCCGGCCGTCCTTGGCCTCAAGCAGCATTGCGAGCAGCGTTTCGTTGACAACATCCAGCCCCTGGTAAATCCAAAGCGCCTCAAGTTGCGCCTGCTCCCCGGCCTGAGCGGACACCCACTTTTCCAGATCGGGCAACACGCTGTCTGCGCCCCGCTCCTTGAGGACGCGCCGGGCTTTCTCGCGGTCGAAGCCGTTTGGTGAAACCAGCCGGGTCAGGAGGGCTGTGTTGTCGAGTTGGGTGAGGTCGGTTTTCCTGGCCAACGGCCGGTCCTTGAAAGTCACACGCCAAATTCGGCCGTGGACGTGGTCGCGGCGTTCGTCGCGAAAATCAACCTCGCCGTGCTGGATGATCGGGTTCGACCAGTCGGCAATGTAAAGGGCGCCGTCGGGGCCAAACTTGATGTCGATCGGCCGGAAATGAACGCTGCCCGAGCGCAGTACATCCGGCATCTCCTGCGTGACATAGCTCGAGCCTTTGTCGCTGATCTTGAACCGGACGATGCGATGCGCGCGAAAATCGCAGGTGATCGCGTCGCCCTGCCAGTCGTCCGGAAAATGCGGACTGCGAACGAGCTCGAGTCCGCAGAATTTCGGGTAACGCCCCGGGCTCACGCTGTTGAGCAGTTTCGGCGCTCGGGCGTAGGTGAAATACATCGCCCCGGGCACGCCGTAACTGAGCCCCTGCCCGCCGGCACCGTCCGTGACAAACGACTGGCCGAACGAGTCGTAATGATGCCCCCACGGGTTGCAGAAGCCGCGCAGGAAAATCTCGGCCTTGAGCGTCTCCGGCCGCAGCCGCCACACACCGCCGCTCTCAAGCCGCAACACCTCGTGCGGTGTCTCCATGTGCGTGCGAATGTAGATCGACTGATTGAAGTACAGCCGTCCGTCGAAACCCCAGCGCAGCGTGTGCAGGATGTGGTGTGTGTCCTCCGTGCCGAAGCCGGACATCACGACGCGCCGGTCGTCGGCTTCGCCGTCGCCGTCCGTGTCCTTCAAGTGGAGCAACTCGGTGCTTTGCCCCACGTACACGCCGCCGTCACCCGGCTCGATGCCGGTGGGGATCAGCAGGTTGTCGGCGAACACGGTCGACTTGTCCGCCTGCCCATCGTTGTCGGTGTCATCTAGAATGATCACCTTGTCCGTTGCCATCTGGCCGGGAAGGATTTGCGGATAAACCTCCGAACTCGCCACCCACAACCGGCCCTTGGCATCGAAGTTCATCTGGATCGGCTTGGCCAAGAGCGGGTTCTGCGCGAAGAGCGTGATCTCCAGCCCGTCGCCCAGGTCGAACTCCGGCAGCGGTTGCGGCTTGAACGGCTTGGCCTCCGTTTCGGCCTCTCCCTTGGTTGCCACTTCGTCTGGCTTGCTCCTCTCCCACTGTTCGGCGGGCATCAGCCTGTATTTGCGCTGAACCGGCTTATTCATCGCAAAAATCGCCTCCTCTTTTTTCCGAATGAGCGGGTCAAACATCGGCACTTCCTTGAAATTGTTCCCCTGCTCATGCTTGCGGAAGCCCCAAAGATACGCCTGATTTTGGGGGCGCGTCCGGTGAAAATAGAGTTCGTTCTTTTCCCGGATCAGCCGGCGGATTTTCTCCGCTTGGCCAACGTCCGGGCCAGCATCGATATATGCCCCCTGTCTCCATTCGCGTGTCTCCGCCGTGAGGACTTCCTCCCCGTCCGCGGCCAAGGTGAAGCGCCCCTCCGGCAAGCCGAGGATCTGAACCCGCCCGATGGCCGTCTGCTGGGTGATCAATGTTCCTTTTTTCTCGCGGCCGAAATAGGGTGGCAGTCCATCAAACTTCCCGTCCAGGGTCACCCCGCTGTCGGTTTTCGAGATGTTGCCCAGCTTGATGCCGTAGCCGCCGCCCCGTTCAGTTCCGTCCTGCATGATCCCGAACCGGAAATTCGTCGGTGACCAACTGAATGAAAACTCGGTGGCCCCCGCCATCACCCAGTAACCGTAGTCGGTCAGGTGAATCCCATCCGCGGTCATTACCGGCGCCGTCGATCCCTTGCGCCGTTTCAAGTAACGGTAAAGGTCCACAAACCAGGCGTCGTGTTCCTTGGCCATGTCACCGATCGCATCCCGGTATTTTTCCAGGATTGCATTGTGCGCCTCTCCGCTTGGCAGCTTGCCGCCCAGGTTCTCATGCGCGATCGGGGTCATGAACACGAGGCGCAGCCGGTTCTTTTTGCCGGCGTTGGCCTTGATATGAGCAACCAGCCGCTGGTAGTCCGACTTGAATTGCTCCAGTGTGCTGCCATCGAGCGAACTGGCCATGCCGTAGCCGATAATGGCCACCGTCGGCTTGATGTCGGCAACCTGTCTGCTCAACTGCAGCCACCCTTCATTGGCCGGCTCGTGACCGGCCTGCCGTGTTCCCAGCCCATCGCGCGCGATGCCGGCCGGTGTGTCCCCGCTCCAGCCGATGTTGTGAAAGTACAGTTTCTTGCCGCTGTTTTGCACCGTGATCCGGTACTCCAAATAACCGTGCTTTTGGGCCTGTTCGATCAACCCGTCACCAACCAGAAGCACCCGGTCTCCGCCGATGAAGTTGAACTTTTCCCTCTTGCGCGGGAACACCTTGAGCGCCGGCTTGGGGGGAGGCTTGGGCGTTTTAACCGCGCCGGACGATGGCACCGGCTTGGCCAGCGGCTTCGGCTTGGCTGGCGGCGGAGTCAATCGCACCGGCTTGGAAGCAACCGGCTTACGTTTCGGCTGAGGCGGCTCCGGCGCCTGGCCAAGCGCTTGGCCAGGCGCGGCCAGCACACATGCAACAATCACCAATCGGAATAGGTTCATCATGTTAAGGCAAAAGTGGACGTCACCTGCCAAGGATGGCGGCCTCGACGGTCTCGGCCATCACTTTGGCACCGGCGGCGTTGGGGTGGATTTTGTCCGGGAACATCTCCGGCTTGCCGCTGAGTGCGGTGTACAGGTCGATGACCGGCAGGCTTTTCCGCTTGGCCAAGGCGCGCACCATGGGGATCACGCCCTCGACCACGCTCATCTCGTTGATGCCCCAGCGCGTCTGGTAAACCGGTGCGGGCGAGCACAGCCAAATCTTCGGCTTGGCCGGCAACGCAGCAAAATGATCAATCATCGCCTCGTAATCGGCGATGTAATCGTCGGCGTGCTTCCAGTTCTGCGGCTTGGTGTCGTTGGTGCCGAGCTTGATCACCACCACATGCGGGTTGAACTGTGTCGCCCCCCCGAACTCCGGTCGGTCCCAGTAGCTGAAATCCCCCTTCTTCAGGAGAGTCGCCCCGCTGACCCCGAAATTGCGAACCTCAAACCGCTCCCCCAGCGAGCGCCCCAGCACAACCGGGTAATTGTTGTTCTTCCGATCCTTGATCGCCGAGCCGTAAGTGATGCTGTCGCCCACGCAGGCGACGCGGATGGTTTCGTCGTAATCAGCCGGATCCACCGCCTGACCGCCCTTGCCTGAAACCGTGGCACAACCCACGGCACCGATGACCCCCAACACCAATGCGGTCTGTAGAAAAAAGTGTTTCCTCATGCGAAAGGCCCCATAAAACGCGATCCCCGGCCGACTGGCAAGCCATCGATGCGCCGCGACTGGCCCAGCGCTTGGTTTTGCTTGGGGCCAAGCCGCATGGCGGGTAGGTTGTCGCCGCGTTATGAAGGTGTTTGTCGCGGGAGGCGCCGGGTACATCGGCTCAATTTGTGTGGAGGAACTGTTGAATGCCGGCCACGAGGTCACGGTGTTCGACAACCTGTCGGAGGGGCATCGCGTGGCGGTCGATGAGCGGGCGCGGTTCATCGAGGGCTGCCTCAGTGACCGCGAAGCCACGCTACCCGCGGTCGCCTCCAGCGGGGCCGAGGCCGTGATGCACTTCGCCGCCTTCGCCCAAGTCGGCGAATCGATGACCGACCCATCAAAATACTTCCGCAACAACGTCGCCAACGGCATCAACCTGCTCGACGCCGCGGTCGAGGCGGGCGTGAAGAAGTTCGTCTTCAGCTCCACCGCCGCCACCTACGGCATGCCGGACGCCGTGCCGATCACCGAGCAGGAACCGCAGAACCCAATCAACCCGTACGGCGAAAGCAAGCTGATGTTCGAGACGCTGCTCAAGTGGTACCACGAACTGCACCGGCTCGAGTTCGTGGCGTTCCGCTATTTCAACGCCGCCGGTTGCAGCGAGCGGCTGGGTGAAGATCGCCGGGTCGAGACGCACCTCATCCCCAACGTGCTCCGCGTTGCACTTGGCCAAAATGAGGAGTGCCGCATCTTTGGCACCGACTATCCCACCCCGGACGGCACCTGCATCCGCGACTACATTCACATCGTCGACCTCGCCCAGGCGCACATGCTCGCGCTCGAGCCGGGCAAGTGCGGCTTTTACAACCTTGGCAACGGCGAAGGCTATTCCGTTCGCGAAGTAATCGAGACTTGCCGCCAAGTCAGCGAAAAGGAAATCCCCGCCATCGAGGAACCGCGCCGGCCCGGCGATCCCGCCCGCCTCATCGCTGGCTCGCAAAAGGCCATCGACGAACTCGGCTGGAAACCGCGCTACGCCACGCTTGAGCAGATCGTGGACTCGGCGTGGCGCTGGCACTCCGCGCACCCCAACGGCTACACCGGCTGACCGATGACACCAAGCGCCGACTATCTCGAGAAATGCCGCGAGCTGGTGGACAACGCACTTGGCCAAGCTGAAGCCATTCACAAAGCTGCCGATCGGTTTGCCGAAACGATACTCGCCGGACGCATGGTGCACCTGTTCGGCTCCGGCCACAGCCGCATCATGGTCGAGGAAATGTGGCCGCGCTACGGCTCGTTCCCCGGCTTCAACCCGATTGTCGAGTTGTCGCTCACATTCCACAACTCGGTCGTCGGTGCGAACGGCCAACGGCAGGCGATGTTCCTCGAGAACACCCCCGGCTTGGCCAAGCGCATCTTGCGGAACTACGACCTGTCGCCGGACGACTCGGCGCTCGTTGCCTCGTCCAGCGGCGGCAACGTCGTCCCGATCGAGATCGCGCAGGAGTTTCAACAGCGCGGCGTCCGGGTCGTCGCGCTGATCAGCCGGCGGCATTCCGAGGCCAGCAGCAGCCGGCATGAATCCGGCAAGAAACTGCACGACTTTGCCGACCTCGTCCTCGACACCGGCGCGCCAGTCGGCGACGCCATGACCACGATCGACGGGATGGATGCTCCCGTGTCGCCCGGCTCGACCGTCGGCGGCTGCATGATTGTCAACGCCCTCAAGGCCGAGATCGCCGCCCGCCTGGCCAAGGCCGGCCAGCCACCCACGGTGCTCACCGCCGGGGCGCTTGTCGGCAGCGAACGCGCCACCGAGCTGTTCGAGGCCGCCTACGACCAGCACGCCCGCCGCTTGGCCAAGCTGTACGAAACCCTCGGCACCGACTGAAGGCACCGCCCAAGCGCCAAGCTTGAAGTCCCGGCCAAGCGCTGGTTCAATCCCTTTCACATGAAAGAGCAACCGCTGCGCACCACGGTCATTGGGAGCTACCCGTTCCCCGGCTGGCTCGAGTTCGCCTGCCAAAACCTCGAGGATTTCGGCGACGCCGACCGAGAGGAGATGATCGATGATGCTGTTGTTACTGCGATCAACGACCAAAACACCGCCGGGCTCAATGTGATCACCGACGGCGAACAGACGCGGCTCGATTTCAACCTGTCATTTTACGGCTTCCTCGAGGGGGTCGAACTCGAAAGCGCGCCGACAAGGCGCTTCGGCCCGCCGGCCCACGATCAGCGTGGCAAACACAAGATCAGCTGGCCGTTCGAGGCACCCAAGGGACTGGGCACGGTGGACGATTTCAAGCGCCTCCAGCGCCTGGCGACGGGCAACGCGACGCTCAAGGCCAGCGTCCCCGGCCCGTACACGCTCGCCGGGCGGCTGCTGCCCAACCGCCGCTACCCCGACCGCTGGGCGATCACCGAGGAATTGATCCCGATTGTCGCGCGTGAACTTGAAGATCTCGTCGCCGCCGGCTGCGCGGAGATCACCATCGATGAGCCGTCAATGAGCTGCTACGCGCACCGGGAGGACACCAAGCAGTTCGTCGATATCTTCAACCGCACCGTCGAGCCGGTCGCCGGCAACTGCCGCCTGTCCACCCACCTTTGCTTCGGCAACTACAAGGGGCATGCGGTCGGCCTGCGCCGGTATGCGCCGATGTTCCCCGATTTCCTCGAGTTTGCCGTGGACGAACTGCACCTCGAGATGGCCAGCCGTGAGTTCGCGGAGCTGGAACTCATCGGCGAGATTGCGAAGCACAAGGACGTCGCCGTCGGCATTATCGACGTGAAAAGCTACTACATCGAGACCGTCGAGGAGATCGCCGGGCGGGTTCGCCGCTGCCTCGAGCTTGCCCCGGCGGACCGGCTCGCTTTCGCGCCGGACTGCGGCCTCAGCCAAACCGCGCGCTGGGCCGCGAAGCAAAAACTGCAAAACATGGTCGAGGGCGTCGCGCTCGTCCGCAACGAACTCGGCATCGCATGATCAAGCCGGCGTTGCAGGGCGAAGCATTCCTCGCCGACGTCCGCGACGCCGCCGGGCTGCGGGACGAGCTGCATATCTGGTGGCTGGGCCAAAGCGGTTTTCTCCTCCAATGGCGCGGCAGCCATCTATTGTTCGACCCGTACCTCTCCGACTCGCTCACGCGCAAGTACGCCGCCACCGACAAGCCGCACACGCGCATGACCGAGCGGGTCGTTTCGCCGGACGCGCTTGATTTCATCGACATCGCCACCTCGAGCCACAACCACACCGACCATCTCGACGGTGAGACACTGGCGACCCTCATGCAGGCCAACCCGGAGATGCAGCTGCTCGTGCCGGCGGCCAACCGCGCGTTCGCCACCGAGCGCCTGGGCGTTGACCCCGACCAACTCGAGGCCATCGACGCCGGGCAATCCATCACGCTTGGCCCAGTGCAACTGCACGCCGTCCCGGCCGCCCACGAGGAACTGGCCCGGGACGAACTCGGGCGTCATCAATTCGTCGGCTACGTGGCCCAGCTTGGCCCGTGGACGATTTATCACAGCGGTGACACCATCCCGTACGACGGCATGGAGGCCGTTTTACGGCAGTGGGAAATTGATGTTGCGCTGCTGCCGATCAACGGCCGTCGCCCCGAACGCCGGGTCGCCGGCAACCTGTGGGGTCGCGAGGCCGCCTGCTTGGCCAAGGCCATCGGCGCGCGAACCGCCATCCCGTGCCACTACGATATGTTTGAGTTCAACACGGAGACCCCGGGTGAATTCGAGACCACCTGCCAAGCGCTTGGCCAAGCGCACCACACTCTCCAAGCCGGTCAGCGCTGGAGCAGTTGCGGGCTGAAGCAAACCTGTTAAGAGAATGGTACGCCCGGCAGGACTCGAACCTGCAACATCCAGTTTCGGAAACTGACGCTCTATCCAATTGAACTACGGGCGCAACCGCAAGTGCGGGTGCCGCATAAACCGCAAGCACCTAACACGGGAACTGTGTGCCTCAGATCTGCTCACTTTTCAAGGGTATTATTGCTCCAAGCAAAAACCCCGCCGGCCTCGCAGCCGACGGGGTGAAATCTTAGGAGGGGCCGGCGGACTACTCCCCGGCCGGCTTGAAACTCATGACCACATTATCGCCCTCGATGGTGATCGAGGCGATTTTGAGCTTCGTGTCATCCCCGGACTGCAGCTTGTAAAAGCGCATACCGCCGGCCTTGGGCACCGTGATGGTTTTCGCGGCTTCATCGATGACGGCCTTCGCCTCGGCCGAAAACGGCCCGGTAACGGTGGATGCCGAATGCAACGCCAGGGTTGCTACCGGCTTCGCGTCGACGGTCACCTCGAGCACCTGCATGGCCAAGCCGTCGCGCTCATCGACGGTGAAGATGGTCACGCTGTGGGTGGCATCCTCCGCATCCCCGGGCACGGCCCATTGGATCAGGCCGGAGGCGGAGATGCTCATCCCGGTGGGCGCATCCTTCAGGAGATATTTCAGCTGGGCGTTGTCCCCGTCCGGATCGTCGGCAACCACCTGCAACGCGAGGGATTTCCCAACCTTGACCGTCACCGGATCAAGGGCTGTGATGGTCGGAGGAACATTTGCCGTGACGCTCACCTCGAGAACCTGTTTGCCCAAGGCGTTGTCATCGTCCAGAACGATCACCGTCACGCTATGCACCTCTGTTTCCGCCTGCTTGTCAACGGACCACTCAATCAAGCCGTCGCCCGACACCTTCATGCCCTTCGGAGCGTTCTCCAGCACGTATCGCAACGTTGAATTGTCGTCGTCGATGTCATCCGCAACCACCTGAACCTGCACGGAACCGCCGGCGTTGACGGCCACGGGGGCAAACGCCTCAACGGTGGGAGCGAGATTCGCCTTGAGCGTGACCTGCACGGCCATGACCGTCTTGAGCCCCGCGGCATCAGCCACCTCGATGTCCAGCGTGTAGTCACCAACCGCCGCACTCTTCGTGCTCCAGTTGAACTTGCCCTTGAAGCCGTTCCGGGCACTGCCCTTGAAGCCGTCGGGGTTGTTCAACGCCTTGAAGGTCAGATTGCCGCCTTCCGGATCTGATGCGGCGACCGTGAATGCCACCTTTTCGCCAAGCTTCAGGGTCAATGCCTCGACCACCTCAACCACAGGTGCCCCGTTCACGACCACCTTGAGCTGCTGGTTCGCGCTCACGCCAAGCGGATCCGACACGACGGCTTCCGCCGTGTACTCGCCGCTGTGGACTCCCGACTGGGTTGCCCAAGTGATCAAGCCGGTTTCCGAAACCTGCATCCCATCCGGGGCGTTGTTGAGACTGTAGGCCAAGGTGGATGTGTCGTCGTCGGCATCTGCGGCATCCAACTGCACACTCACGCTTTCACCAGCCAGGATGTCCGCTTGGCCAAGCGCTGCCAGTGTCGGGCCAACGTTAGCCAAGACGTTGACCTTGACGGCCACCTCACTTGACGCCCCGTGCGGATCGGTCGCAGTGAACCGGACATCGTATGCGCCCACTTGGTTGGCCGACGGAGTCCATTTGAACCCTGACGCAGCCTCGTACGTCGATCCCGTTGGCAGACCGTTCGCGGTCACGATCAACTCCGTGTCGTCCGCGTCCGTGACAACCGGCTTGAACGCCAACGGATACTGTTCCTTGCCTGACTGCGGCCCGATATCCTCCCATAGCGGCGTGTGGTTGACGGTGACGGAGAAATTCCGCCCGGCAGCCAGCCCGTCCTGATCAATCACAAGTATCCTGATTTTGTACGAGTTGCCCTCAAGTCCGCTGCCCACGGTCCATTGAATCAGGCCGCCCTTGGAGATGGTCATCGATTCAGGCCCGTTTTGGAGACCGTACCTGAGTTTTGACAGGTCGCCCTCGTCATCGGCAGCCACCTGCACCTCATAGACGTCGCCGGTGGACAAGATGACAGAATCAATCGCCTCGATGGTCGGCGGAGCGTTGACCAGTAACAGAGCCTCGTCGCTGACCTGGAATCCGACCGTGTTTGCGATGATGACGGTGTAGAACCCTTCGTCGGCCTTCGCGGCATTTTCGATGACAAGCGTGTTGCTGGTCGCGCCATCGATGGCAACACCATCCTTCTGCCACTGGAAGGTCTTCGGGCCGCTCCCGGAAGCCAAGGCGAACATCGTTGCGGAGTCGCCGGCGAGAATCTCCGCCCCGACCGGCTGAAAGTTGATCGAAATGGGCTCGTCAACAATCACCTCGGCGTCACGGCTTGCGACAGCCTCGATCGAGTTACTGACCTTGACATGATAACTGCCGCTGTCGGAAAGCGTTATGCCGGGCAATTCCAAACCGGATCCGGTCGCCCCATCGATCTTCCTCGACCCATAATACCATTGGTAGGCGTAGGGTCCGCTTCCGCTCACGACCACACTCAAGTTTAACGTCCCGGCGATGGCAACATGCGTGTCGTTGGGCTGAACGGTAATCTCCAGCGGGAGAAGGACATTCAATGTGGCAACATCACTTGCAACCGCGCCATGGGAGCTTTGAACGATCACGGAGTAATCCCCGTCATCCGCCGCATCGACAGACTCAATGGTCAACGTCTCGGCTGTGGCGCCATCGATATCCACGCCATCGTGCTGCCACTGGTACGAGAACGGAGCCGTGCCGCTGGCTTCAACCGTGAACACCGCGCTCCTGCCCTTTTCTTTGGTTTGGCCAACCGGTTGGGTCGCGATGCCCGGGGGAAGGTTGACCACCAGAGTCGCGCTCTCAGTCGTGACCGAACTGACCGGGTTACTTAAGACTGCATGATAGGCACCTTGATCAGCACTGCTGACACCGCTGATCCGCAACGAAGACTGGGTGGCGCCGTCCACGGCGGTTCCATCGTGAACCCATTGATAAGTGACCGGATTGGAGCCATCGGCGACCACATCAAGAACAACAACGGTTCCAGCAACCACCGACTGAGCCAGCGGCTGTTGGGTCACCGTCAGCGGGGTCAATACCAGCACATCAACCGCCTCACTGTTGGTAATGCCCGCCTCGTTGGACACCTCGACGGAGTAGCTGCCCTCGTCGGACACCTTCAAGCCGGTAAGATCCAGCGCCATTTGGGTCTGTCCCTCCAGGACAACACCGTTTTGCCGCCACTGGTAGGTGACGGTTCCGGAACCCACCGCCTCCACGCTCAATGAAAGATCGCCGCCAACCGCCACCGCGCCCCCTGTTGGCTGCGTCTGGATCACCGGCGGAGCGACAACAGTCACGCTCGCTGTCGCACTCGTGACCGTGCCGGCCGTGTTGGTAACCGTCACGTGATAGCTGCCAGTATCACTCGATGATGCAGCAGAGACTGAGTAATTCGACTCGGTTGCACCGCTGATGGACTGTTCATCCTTGTGCCACTGGTAAACCAGATCCTTGCCAGTCGCTGACACGGACAGCAATAACCGGGCATGTTGGCCGATGGTTTTCGCGCTGGGTGAAGCCGCAATACTCGGCGGCTCGATGACGCTGATTTGGACAACGGCACTCACGCTCGTCCCCACCGAGTTGGTCACCTCAACCGTGTAATCCCCGGCATCGGCTTCAGTGAGGTCACTCAACTGCAGGGAACTGTTGACCGCTCCGCTGATCGAAACGCCATCCCGCTTCCATTGGTAAGTCATCGCCAGGTTACTGGCAGCCGTGACAGACAACTCGATGCCGGACCCGGCGATGACAGATTGAGAACCGCTCAACGCAGAAAGAGCCGGCGGCGCGTCAACCGCCAAGGCGGCCGCGTTACTCAAGACACTTCCCGTGGGGTTCGTGACAACGACCTGATAGTCGCCGGCCGACCCCTCGTCCAGGTTGGCCAAGCTCAATGATGCCGAAGTGGCTCCCGCAATTGCCTCGCCATCATGTGTCCACTGATACGTGATCGGATCGGAACCAATCGCAGACACCGCGAGTGAAACGCTACCCCCAAGCAAACCGCGCACGTCCGCCGGTTGCGTCTCAATGGTCACCGGCTGCACCACGCGAACCGGGATCACGTCACTCGTAGTGGTGCCGGCAAAATTACTGACCTCGACCGTGTAATCCCCGGCATCGGAGTATTGCAGATTGGCCAAGCTCAACTGGGATGTTGTCGCCCCATCGATGAGATTTCCGTCACGACGCCACTGATATGTCAGGTCCGTGTCCGCCAGCGGGTTGCTGGCAACGACTTCCAGTGCAACCGCCCCGGCGAGCAAGCCATCGGCGCTTTCCGTCACGGAATCCAATTTTGGCGCATTCGCCAATTCATGGTTCAACTGCACTGTACCGGTTTCACCGCCGACACCATCGACAGCAACCAGATAGGTTACCCCTTTATCAGCAGTGAACACCACCTCGCTATCCTGACCGTCATCTCCACCGTCGTTGTTGCTCGCCACCTCATCAATGGCATCCCAGCCCGTCCCGGAGCCAACCTTGTAGATTGCCAAAACGGTGTTGAAGTCACTGTTATCGGTGTTGATCTTGGCAGTGCCACTCTCGTCCGGCGTGAAGGTTGTCCACGCGGAGGCACCACCCGTGGTGCCCGCATGGTTCGGTTCACCCGGATCCTTGGCCGCCCCCGTGGTGTTGTAAACCGTGGAACCGGTGAATGAAAATTCACCGCGCTCCTTCTGCAACCGCCTCAACTTGGCGATCAAACGCGGCAGCAGATCAGGGCCGCCCAGAATCGGCTCGTTCAATTTCCCGCCAACATCATCACCATCTCCCGCGTCACCGGTGACAAAGGCACCAAGATCCAGCTTCGTGCTGACCTCGACCTCGGGCGCATCCTTGATCAGGTTTATCGTGAGCTGGGCGACTTCACTGACCACGGATTCACCGCCGGAAGTCACCCGAACCGAGTAGGTGCCGGCATCGACCACCTGCAAATACTCCAGAACCAGACTCTTCGACACCTCGCCCACGATCCAATTGCCCTCCTTAAGCCAAGCGTATGCAATCTCGCCGGATTCCACTTCCAACGACACATCGAACTTGACCTGGCCGCCAACCACCCCGGTCTGGGACTGTGGATGCGCTGTGATCACCGGCAATGCCGACTCCGTCTCCTCCAGCGCCCAACTCAACGCCACATCTCCTGTGGCTCCGTTAAACCCGTCAATCGCAAAGTGGTAAACGCTGCCCTGCTTGGCGTTGAACCGGATCAAGCTTGTCAGATATCCCCCTGAATCAGCATCCGCAGCCCGCGAGACCAACGTGCCAAGCGTATCGCCGGTGTAAGCCGCAAGCGTCGTGTCAAATGTGCTCCCCTGCGTGGAGAAGGTCACAATTCCAGTCGCCGGGGCGGTCCAACTTGTCCAGACCGATACACTGGCAGCTCGATCCCCGTGCTTTGGCTCGCCTGCCTCCGCCGAGGCTCCAGCATTACTTCCCCGGTAGGTGCCAGTACTCCCGCTCGTCGCCACCGCGCTGGCAAAGGCATCCGCAAGCACCAAGGCGTCAGCCTTGACTCTCAGGTTCATGGAGTTGCTGTACAAGGCACCGCCCTCACTGCCAACGTTCAGGCTGTAACTTCCCGAGTCGGCCAAGGTGACATCGTTCAATACGAGGGTCTGCTCGGTTGCCCCCTTGATGTTGACTCCGTTCTTGAGCCATTGGAAATTGAACGTGCCGAACCCTGAGACAGGCGCGGTCAGCGTGACCGTTGAGCCGGGCTCGACCTCCTTTAACGCATCCAGTGAACCAATGCTCGGCGGCAGCAGCACCTCGACCGCGGCCTCCGTGCTCGTCACGTCGCCAACTTCATTGCCGATCACCACGGTGTAAACACCGGCGTTAACCTCCTGGGCATCAACAAGCTGAAACCCGGAAGATTCGGCGCCGTCAATCGGGTTGCCATCCTTGTGCCATTGGTAGGTCAACGGCTTCGTGCCGCTGGCTACCACAGTCAATTCATACGGTTGACCCTGCCGAACCTGTCCCGACACCGGTTGGGTGACAATGGACACAGGTTGCGCCGCACGAAGCGATGCTGTCTGGCTGATTTGATCGCCCGCGGGGTTGCTGATCAACACCTGATACCCTCCCGTATCGGCTGTGGTCACGCTGCTGACCGTGTAAGCCGCTGAAGTCGCCCCGGTGATCTTCTCACCGTTCTTTAGCCACTGATAGGTTATCGGGGCGGTGCCTTCGGCTGTGACCGAAAAAGTGACACTGGTTCCGGACGGAGCCAAGCGGTCTTGTGGCTGGGCAGTGATCGTAACCGGGGTTCTAACCGTCACGGTCGCGCTGTCACTGGTGACTGAACCGGCACTGTTCTCCACCAGCACGGAATAATCGCCTGCGTCAGCCACCTTGACTCCCTCAACAACCAAGGTGTCCGAAATGGCACTCGCAACAGACTGGCCATCCTTTTGCCATTGATAACTCAGGGGATCACTGCCGGTTGCCTCAACACGCAAGACCAAGCGATCACCTTCCAACCCGGTAAACGGCCTCGGTTGCAACGCAATACTGGGCGGAAACATTAATTTAAGTTGAACGCTCTTGCTGATGACGGTTCCTGCCGTGTTGCTAACGTGCACCTCATATGTCCCCCTGGTATCCGCCTGTGCATCCAATATGTTCAACACCGACCGGGTGCCACCCGTTATCGGATCCCCATTTTGATACCATTGGTATCCAATAGGCGAGGTTCCCGTTGCCTCAACGCTCAACTGGCCGTTGTCACCCTGCTTAAGGGTTGCATCGACAGGTTGCTGCACGATTTTGACTGGTTCGATGACTGAGACCTCAACAATCGTGCTGCGCACACTGCCTATCGCGTTGACCACCTCGACCTGATAAAACCCGCCATCCTGCTCGGTGACACCGGTAATGCTCAGCTCAGCATCGGCACCTGAAGAATACAACTCACCCCCCTTGAACCAATTATAGGCCAGGGGCTCCGTACCGCTGGCGCTTACCTGAAGTTTCAAGGTGCCTCCCGCCAGTAATTCCTGATCCTCGATCTGACGCAGCAATCTTGGAGCAACACTCACGCTCAGCTTGGCCTCGGCACTGCTCGCACGCCCGGCTTCATTTGAAATCTTGACCTGATACTTACCACGATCTGATTCGGCCACGATCCCGATCTCATAAACAGAGTCGGTTGCCCCGTCGATGGGACTGCCTCCGTAAAACCATTGATAACTGATGGGACTGGATCCGCTTGTCTCTACACTGAACCGGGCGATCCCCCCCTCGCTGACGGTTACATCCGCAAGATCTCGGGTGATGCTTACAGGCGTAATCACAATGAGCGACACAGCGTCACTTTCCACACTCCCTCCGCGGTTTGAGACTGACACGGCATAGTCCCCTGCGTCGGCGTCCGCGGCGGATTCAATTTCCAAGCTGACACCACTGGCTCCCTCCACAGCTACTCCGTCCTTGTACCATTGATAAGTCAACGGCTTGCTTCCGCCGGCGATGACGCTGAATTCCACCGCTTGGCCCAAGGTCACCCTTTGGCTGACCGGCGATTGAACAATGGTGGGGCCGGCGACAACATCCAGCCTGGCCAAGCCACTCCTGATTGAGCCAACCGGATTCGTGACTTCGACCTGGTAAAGGCCTGAATCCTCGCCTGCCAGTTGATTGAGCTTCAACAGCGCATCCGCGGCACCGGACAGCAGCACACCATCCTTGAACCATCTGTAACTCACGGGGCCACTGCCGGTCACACCCACCTCAAGCCGGGCACTGCCCCCGATCATTGCCATGGCATCCTCCAGGTCGCTGACCAGTGCCAGCGGAGTATTCACAGTCAACCTCGCTGATTCACTGGTGATTGCCCCAGCCACGTTGCTGATGGTGACGTTGTAATTGCCTGCATCCTCGCTGCCCACCCCGGCCAGGTTCAATCCCGCGCTTGTTGCCCCTTCGATGGCCTCACCCCGGTGATACCACTGATAAGAGAGCGGCTTTGTTCCGGTCACGGCAACCATGAAGCTGGCGTTGGCACCCTTGTTGACCGACTGATTATCAGGCTGGCGCGTGATGACCGGGCCTGAGTTAACTTTCAAATAAGCCTCGCTGCTGGCGCTGCCCAGCCTGTTGCTGGCCACCACCAAGTAGGTGCCCTGCCGCAACTCGTTGATTTTTGGAAGAACAAGTTTGTTTTCCGTCTCCCCACGGAGTTCATTGCCATCATGGTACCACTTGTAACTGACAAGCGGGGTCCCCTGAGCCTCCACCATTAGCATCACATCCGATCCCACTGTGACGGTCGTGTCCACCAAACCCCTCACAATGGTTACAGGCAAGTTTAGGTGCAGCTTGGCCGGATCACTGACATGCTCACCGGCGTCGTTCCTGAGGCGAACGAGGTACTCGCCTCCATCCGCGAGTTTCACAGCCGGTATGTCAAGGGTCAGGCTCTCCTGCCCGGCCAACAACTCGCCGTTCCGATACCACTCAACCTCAATCGGCTGGCTCCCCTGAACGACGAGGTTGAACTGGTGGGAGGCTCCCATGTCGATGGTGGCGGATTCCAGGCCGCTCACCAAGACAGGTGGCTCCAGCACTTTCAGTGCAACCGCCTTGCTCTCCTTGACGCCCAGGTTATTCGCGATCACCACATGGTAATCCCCGGCATCCGTTGAACTGAGATTCTCAATTTTTAGCGACGGTTCGCCCGCGCCCGGGATCACGCTGCCATTATGGAACCATTGATAAGCCAGCGGCTTCTGCCCGATTGCCGTCACACTGAACTGACCCGTCTCCCCTGCAATCAGGGTCAACGGTTCAGGCTCCATCAGGATGCTTGGCTCGGCATCCTCCGGTGCAAGCGGCAGAACGGTGATCTGCACCGTCTTCTCGACAATGGTGTAGTTCGAGTGGTCGTCGGCGACAAACACCACTTTCAGGTCATAGATGCTGTACTTTTCACCGAGTATCGAATGCACCTCCAGGGCAGTTCCCTTCTTTGGCGTGTAATCGAAGGTGCCCGGCACATTGGCCGTCGCGTTCAACTGGGTGTCATCCAGAGGAGTGCCCTCCACGATGCCAAGCGGGTTGAACCAGGTGACCACCGGTGTGCCCTTGGCCACATCAATCGCGACGCGCCCCTCCGCCACATTGTACTCAGCCGTGTCCTCGGGGGTGAAGGTCACCTGCAGCGACTGTCCATTGCCCGCGTTCAACACGGTTCCGGCTGGCGGCGAGTAGTCGAACGTCCCGGGCACACTGGCGACGGCGCTCAACTGCACTTGGCCAAGCGGGGTGCCGTGAATGATTCCAGCCGGTTTGGCCCAAGTTATCACCAAATCGTCCGGTACACCCTCTACTTCAATGACCACAATAACACCGTCATCATCCTCAATCGGGCCTTTCTTGCCAATGACACCACCCTCGCCCGACTCATCCACCACCTGGACGGTGAACGCCTCCAATAACCCATTGGCATCCGTTGGCGGCGTCCAGTAAACCGACCCGCCCTTGGCCAAGCGCAAACTCGTTACCGCATTTTGGCCGTCGCTCAGGCTGCCGCTTAACACCTGATTAATGAGGAAGACGATATCATCGCCATCGCCGTCATACGCATCTGATGCCTTGAGGAGATTCGCGTAGGTAACCTCGAACTCGGTGTCTTCCTTGGCACCGACAAGGGTCGCCACGCGGGTCAGGCTGGGTGCGTCATCCACGTTCTTGATTGTGATTTCAACCTTGGCCGGCGCGGATTCCAATTCGCCATCGCTGACCACGAAGTTGAAACTGTCAGCGCCATGAAAATCCGTGTTCGGGACATAGCTCCACTCCGAACCTGCGCCGAGCAGCGTGCCGTTGAGCGGCTCATCCACAACCTTGAAGGCCAGTGCCGTACCCTCGACATCCGTGCCTGCCAGGGTGATTTTTGCCTCCGAATCCTCGTTCGCCGTGACCGCTACGGCTGATGCCACCGGCGCTGCGTTGACCTCCTCCACGGTGATTTGCACCTGCCTGACCGTCGAGAGTGTCCCGTCGGATACAACCACGTCGAACAGGTATGATCCCGGCCCCTGCTCCTCGCTTGGCGTCCAGCTGATTGTGCTGTCCGCCAAGGTCATCCCTGCCGGTGCTCCCGAAAGCGCGTAGGCCAACTGGCTGTCTGTCCGCCCGTTGTCATTGGCTGAAATCGCGATCTGCAACGCCTTGCCTTCAAGCACCTCCATTGGGTCGATGCGCTTGACCAGCGGCGGGGTGGTGTCCACGACCGTCACCGTGCGCACGACTGCCTGTCCGGCGTTTCCACGGCTGTCACTGGCTTGGTAGCTCACCTGATATGCCCCGGTTTTCCCGGTGTCCACTTCCCCGGTAACCTTCACGACCGTTGACAGGTCGCCCTCAATCCGATCGTAAGCCGTTGCCCCGGGTTCGATATAGGAACCCCCAGCCTCCACAGTCAGGCTTGCGTCTCCGATCAAGCTGGTTACCGGACCGGTGGTATCCGCAACCGTGACCGTTCGGGTCACTGCGGTGGCCATGTTGCCCGCCTTGTCCTGTACCATGTACTTAACCTGATAAGTCCCCGGAACAGTGGCGTGGACATTGCCGTCCTTGAACAGGCGACTGCCCACACTGCTGTCCATGTTGTCAGATACAGTCACGCCCGGATCCACAAACTCCTCCCCTGCCTCAAGGGTTATTGCCGCATCACCCTTCACCGTTATAACGGGAGCGACATTGTCCTCGATAATCACCGTCCGAGTTACCTGGGGAGCGGAGTTGCCCTGCAAGTCCTTGACGTCATAAGTGATTTGATACGATCCGGCCTCATTCACGTCCACGGGGTTATTCACCACAATTCGGCTGGTTAAATCACCATCGACACTATCCTCTGCGGTTGCCCCAGCATCGACGTACTCGGCACCGCCCTCCACCACGATCGTCGATGCTCCTGTCAACAGAAGAATCGGCGACCCCGTGTCACCAACAATCACCAGCCGACTGGCCTCGATGGCCTTGTTCCCTGCGGCGTCAGTGACGTTGTAGCTCACCGGATAATGCCCCACCGCATTAACATCGATCCCGTGTTGCACGACAACCTGCCCAGCCAGATCCCCGTCAAGAGAATCGACCGCTGTATAACCTGGATCGACAAATGCCTCACCCACTTCCAGCTTGAGCGCCGAGGCACCGCTGAGAGTCAAAACCGGCGCAACCGTATCAACCACCACGACCGTTCGTTGGATGGCCTCCGCTTCGTTTCCGTCGTTGTCCGAAACGTTGTAGGTGACAAGATACTCCCCGGGAACGTTTGCATCCACGGGGTTGCTGACAGTGATCGAACCGGTGACATCGCCATCCAACTGATCGATGGCCGTGGCACCTGCGTCCTCATAGGAGGTGCCGGCCTCAAGGACCACCTTGCCCCTGCCAACGATTTGCAACCTCGGCGGGATATTGTCGCCGACAACCTCGATTTTACGTTTTTGCCCGGCCGCCTCATTGCCGGATTTGTCTTTGGCAATGTAAATCAGTTCATAGTTGCCTGCCTTGGAGGTGTCCACTGTCCCTTGAATCTCAACCATCGAACTGACATCTCCATCAAGCACATCAACCGCGTTGTAGCCGGGCTCCTTGAATAGCTGCCCCTTGGATATCTTGTACTCAACATTACCCAAAAGAGTCAGCACCGGAGCAGCCGTGTCCCTTACAAGCACCTTTCTTTCTGCCACCGTCCGGTTCCCGGAATTATCCGCTACGCTGTATTCCAAAATATATTCGCCATACACCAACGGGTTCACAAAACCGGCCACTTGGATCTTCGCGCTTAAATCCCCCTCGAAACTGTCCATCGCACTAGCCCCAGGATCAACAAACGCCGAAGCCGCCTCCAGGACAAGCTCGGAGCCCCCCTCGAGTGTGATCACAGGCCCGATCCCGTCCTTGACGGTGACTTTCCTTGTCACAGGGTCAGCCGGATTCCCGCTGCCATCCTGGGCGCTATAGGTGACGATGTATTCACCCAGCGAGGCGGTGTCCACCGGATTGGTCACAGTCAGACTGGTGGTTATATCACCAACAAATGCATCACTGACAGTGGCACCGGCATCGACATATTGGCCGCCGGCTTCGACCCTGATCTCCTTTTCACCAGCCAGGGTGATCACCGGCCGGGTGGTGTCCTTGATTTCAACCTGACGAACCACTGACTCTGAAACATTGCCATTGCTGTCACTGGCCAGATAATCGACTTCATAGGTGCCCACGTTGGCAATATCCACACCACTCTTGATCAGGACACTCGCTGTCACATCCCCGTCAAGATTGTCCTTTGCGGTGGCGCCTTCTTCCTGGTACTCGTCGCCCAACTCCAGCACCAGGCTGTCGTTACCAACCAGCGTCACCACCGGGGCGGTGTTGTCCTCGACCACAACATATCGTGTGACTTGAACTGCAGCGTTCCCGTTGGAATCAGTCACGTTGTATGTCAATGAGTAAGTGCCAATCTGGGAGCTGTCAACCGCTCCATCGACCGCCACCAAATCGGTCAAGTCCCCGTCGACCTTGTCCTCGGCGAAATAACCCGGATCCGTGAAAGTGATGCCGGCCTCAACCTGAAGCGTTTGTCCCCCTGCCAGTTTGATCACAGGCGCACCCGTGTCCCCGACAATCACCACGCGCACAATTTCAGATGCGGCATTCCCGGAACTATCCTCGGCGTTGTATGTTACTGAATAATTTCCGGCTACCTTGGTATCGACCGGATTGACCACCGCGATTGCCGAAGATATGTCCCCATCGACATTGTCTACTGCAGTTGCTCCTGAATCCAGATAGGGTTCATTCAATTCCTGTTGAACAACGGCATCTCCGAGCAATGAAATCACAGGAGATTGCGTGTCGACCACCACCACATTTCGTACAACCTGAATCGCCTTGTTACCGGAAGAGTCCTCGACATCGTAGGTAATGCTATAGGATCCCGGCTTGCTGGAATCGACCGGGTTGCTGGTTGTCAGCTTGTCATTCAGGCTCCCATCAAAACTGTCTGAAGCAGTTGCACCGGCGTCCACGTACGGTTTACCGACCTTCAGGTTCAATTCCGCATCTCCAACCAGGGTAATGACAGGACTCAGCGAGTCTTTGACCTCAACCAACCTAACAGCTTGGGTGGCCTTGTTTCCGCTTGCATCTGATACATCGTAGGTTACGACATATTGACCCGTCTTGCGAACATCCACGAGGTTGGATACTTGAATGTTGCCGGTCAAATCCCCTTCAAAGGAATCTGTCGCAACTGCCCCCAGATCACTATAGTCCGTTCCAGCCTCGACAGTCATCGAATCAAAACCTGTCACCTTAAGTGTGGGTGAAATACTGTCCGTAACGACAATTTTCCGTGTTAACTGAGTCGAACGGTTATCGGTGGAATCGGCTATATCATAAGTCACATAATATACACCCGGCTGCGAAATGGTGGGCGTGCCGATTGTAATATTACTGGTCAGATCGCCATCAACGCCATCCAAAGCAGTAGCGCCTGATTCGACGTAGGCTTCACCGGCTTCGAGACTCACTACAGCATTTCCTGCCAAGGCAAGTACCGGTGGGGTGCTATCTGGTACGACCACTTCGCGTACCACTTCAACGGCCGCGTTCCCGTATGAATCTGTGACATTATACTTGACCGAATAACGGCCCGGCTTGAATGAATCCACATCACTGGTTTGCGTCAGAATTGAAGTCAAATCGCCCTCATAATCATCGGTGGCCGTCCCCCCCAGATCCTCGTAGGCCACCCCCTCGGTCGCCAGCACGGTGGATCCCCCTATCAACTCGATTACAGGGGCTGTCAGATCCTTGACAACGACGGTCCTCGTGACCTGCGCTGCCGCGTTACCGGCCGTGTCACTTACATTGTATTTGACCGTGTAACTCCCGATCACATCCTGATCCACTGTGCTGGTTGCAACAATGCTGCTGGAAACGTCTCCGTTCAGGGTATCGGCTGCGGTGGCACCGGCGTCGGTGTAGGTGGTCTTGCCCACATGCGTGACCGTCTCATCCCCTGCCAGGGTGATTACAGGCAATGTCGCATCCTGGACAAGCACTGTCCTTGTTGCCGAAGCTTGGTTGCCCGTGGTATCAACCGCGGTATAGGTAACCGTGTAGGTGGCCGGCACAGTCACATCGACAGGGTTGTCAACGGTCACACTCACATTGCCGTCGAGAGCGTCCGTAGCAGTGGCGCCGGCATCGGTGTAAGTCGTGGCAGCCTCGTGGGTGAGGGATGTATCACCATTGACCGTGATGGCTGGCGATGTGGTGTCGACAACCGTGACAGTCCGGGAGGCCGTGGCCGTGTTTCCAGCCGCATCGGACGCGCTATAGGCAATCGTATAGATGCCCTGGGTCGTCTCCGTTACTGAGCCGCTTGCTGAAACTGTTAAGGTGCCATCGACTGTATCGGTTGCATTTGCCCCTGCATCCGTATAGGTCGTGGCCGCCTCGTGGGTCACGGCTGCGTTGCCACTGATCGTGATGACCGGATCAGTCGTGTCCTTAACGGTAATTGATCGAGTGGCTGTGGCAGTGTTCCCCGCAGCATCTGTCGCACTGTACGTCAAAGTATAATCACCCGGTGTAGCCACCGTCACCGACCCACTGGTTGTCACCGTCACGATCCCGTCCAGTGTGTCGGTTGCGCTTGCCCCCTCGTCCGTGTAGGTCGTTGCACCCTCATGGGTCACCGTGCCGCTGCCACTTAAGGTGATCACCGGGGCAGTGGTATCCTGCACGATCACTGTTCGCGTTGCGGTAGTTGAGTTGTTGGCTGCATCGGTCGCACTGTAGGTGATCGTGTAAGCACCCAGAGTATCCTCCGTCACCGATCCGCTGCTTGTCACCGTCAAGGTTCCATCAAGTGTATCGGTCGCGCTGGCTCCTGCATCTGTGTAAGTTGTCGCAGCTTCATGGGTGACCTCAGTACTCCCGTTGATAGAAATCACAGGACCAGTCGTATCGGTCACCGTCACCACCCGCGTGGCAGTCGCTGTGTTCCCGGCCACGTCAGTCACATTGTAGGTAATCGTGTAAGCCCCCGGTGTTCCCACCGTCACCGACCCACTGGTCGTTACTGTCACGGTTCCGTCCAGCGTATCGGTCGCGCTGGCTCCTGCATCCGTGTAGGCGGTCGCCGCCTCATGGGTGATCGCTGTGCTCCCATTGACAGAAATCACAGGATTAGTCGTATCGGTAACCGCCACCGTCCGGGTGGCTGTCGTCGTGTTCCCGGCGGCATCGGTGGCGCTGTAAGTCAGCAAATAGGTGCCCGGCGTTCCCACCGTCACCGTTCCGCTGGTCGTGACCGCCAACTCACCACCTACTCCATCAACTGCTGTGGCTCCCGAATCTGAGTAGGTCGTCGCAGCCTCGTGCGTCACGACTGTGCTACCACTAACTGAAATCACAGGACCAATGGTATCGGTCACCGTCACTGTCCTGGTGGCCGTGGTTGTGTTCCCTGCCGCATCGGTCGCGCTGTAAGTTAACGTATAGTCTGCCGGTGTTCCCACCGTTACTGTTCCGCTGGTCGTCACTGTGACGGTTCCATCCAATGTGTCCGCCGCACTGGCTCCAGCATCCGTGTAGGTGGTTGCCGCCTCGTGGGTCACCGTTCCGCTTCCGCTTAAAGTGATGACCGGGCCGATCGTGTCCTGTACTGTCACGGTCCGGGTGGCCGTGGTGGTGTTCCCGGCTGCATCGGTTGCGCTGTAGGTCAGCGTATAGTCTGCCGGCGTTCCCACCGTCACCGACCCGCTGGTCGTCACGGTTACGGTCCCGTCCAGCGTGTCGGTCGCGCTGGCTCCCGCATCCGTGTAGGTGGTTGCCGCCTCGTGGGTCACGGTGCCACTACCACTCAGCGTTATCACCGGGCCGGTTGTGTCAATCACGGTCACCGTTCGGGTGGCCGTGGTGGTGTTCCCTGCCGCATCGGTTGCGCTATAAGTCAGCGTATAGTCTGCCGGTGTTCCCACCGTCACCGACCCGCTGGTCGTCACTGTCACAGTTCCGTCAACGGCATCCTCGGCGCTGGCTCCGGCATCCGTATAAGTTGTTGCCGCCTCGTGGGTCACTGTCCCGCTGCCACTCAATGTAATGACCGGGCCGGTAGTATCTATCACCGTCACGGTCCGGGTGGCCGTGGTCGAATTCCCGGCTGCGTCGGATGCGCTGAAAGTCAGCGTATAGGTACCCGGGGTTCCCACCGTCACCGACCCGCTGGTCGTCACGGTCAGGGAACCGTCCACCACGTCGGTCGCAGTGGCACCGGCATCCGTGTAGGTCGTGGCCGCCTCATGTGTGAGCGATGTGCTTCCAGAAACGCTCAAAACCGGAGCCGTCTTGTCCACCATGGTGACTGATACGTCCACCGTGGCTGAGTTGGTTCCATCTGTTGCCTGGACGGTCAATGTATAGCTTGTCGTGGAGTCGGTGTTCAGCGCCTTGGCGGTGGTAATCACACCGGTCGCGGAATTAATCGAAAACCGGCTGTTGCTGTCGCCAGCCGTAATCGAGTAGGCAATGCTGGCGTAACTCGACGTGACATCAGAATCCGTGGCATCTATGTCAACCACGGTTGTGCCGGTACTGGCGGTGTCGTCCACGGAGGCGCTGTAACTGCTGGCCGAGAAGGACGGTGTGACATCGTTCACGTCCGTAACATCGACAGTCACCGTCGCTGTGTCGGTTGCCGAACCGGTGTCGGTCGCCGTCACGGTCAGGCTATAGGATGTCGTTGTTTCATAATCCAACGCCTTGGCCAAGGTGATGGCCCCGGTCGACGAGTTGATGGCGAAAAAGCCGTCATCATTCCCTGCCGTGATGGTATAGGCCAAGGTGTCGCCATCGGCGTCCGTGCCGGTCTTTGTTCCCACCGCTTGGCCAAGCGCTGTACTCTCAGCCACCGTATAAGTCGAGTCACTGATGCTGGGAGCCGAGTTTGTGGCAACCTCTTCGGACTGCGGCGCGGTGACCGACCAGGATGAAAAATGATCCACCGTGGCAAAGATTTTGTCGTTTTCTGTATCCACAGTAACCGACTTGGCCTCTTCCCAAGCCCCCTTGCTGGATGAATAGAATGAAACCTTGATGTCCTCCTCGTCAGTTATTGCACTTGAATCATAACTGATTGTAATAATGACATCCTTGGTGAAATTACTCGTAATAGCCTTGCCGTCGCTATCCAGTATTTCGAACGAATAACCGTAGCCAAGCGGCTTGGTTGTTGATGTGCTGGACAAACCGGTGGTTACCGGCGATATGTTAATCGTAACTGAACTGGAAGTATCCGACACCGGCACGGCGTTTGCCGGGATATCGATCTGTGTGCCGTCATCCAGAACTTTTGTATACCCTTTGGAAACGGTAAATGAATCTGCAATGGACTGCGGCAGGGTGTAAGTCTGCTCGAAAATGGCCAAGGTCTTGCCAGTGACCGCCTGGCTGCCTGAACTCAAGTCCACGGAAACCTCCTTCGTGGTCTTGTAGTTGGTTGTTGTTCCGTCATTGGCAACCAGTTGGTAGTCAGCGCCTACATACCAAATCGCACCTGAAGGCACGCTTAATGAGTACGCTCCGTTGGTATCACTGGTCGTCTCGACGGCCTGTCCCTTGCTGGACCATGCGTAGATATACACTTCCTCCGTCATTGCTGTGCCATCCGATTGCACGATGGTTCCTGCTATGGACGAATCACTGGTGCCAAGGGTAAGCGTAACGCCAGAAGCAGAACTGCTGGAGGTCAGATCCACCTCGGTCACCGGAGGTTCCGCATATGAGGACCCCGGCTCCAGGAACACACCCACGTCATATTTGTATCCGCTTGCCAGCTTGAAGCTGAACGCACCACTGGATGTCTGGACGTCATCAAAATAAGGTATCGTGCTTGAATCCGTGACACGATTTACGAACACATAAACCTCATTACCGATGGCGCTGCCATCCGGCAGCGTCACCGAACCCGCAATGCTGCCGCTCAACGTGGTCAGTGTGATGTTCTGTGTGACCGAACTTTCAGAGGAAAGATCGACAGCGGTCGGCCTCGCCGGGGACCGCATGTAATCACTGTCATCATCCAGTTCGAGATAGTATCCCAAATCCCAGACTCCTGCAGTCAGACTAAGGGTATAAGTCCCATCCTCCTCGTTGATGGTCGTTCCCACCCAGGTGCTGCCGCGGGCGCCACCTTTCACGGCGAACACGTCGCCCTCGACCCCGGTCACCGTGTTGCCGTCCGAATCCAAGATGGTGCCGGAAATGGTCTTGTCGTTTGCCCCCACGGTGATCGACACCGTCGAAGTGGACTCATCCCCCGACGCAGAGAGATCCGCATCCGCTTCGGCTGACATGCTGTAACCGCTCTCGGGGCCGATCCAGAGGCCTATCTTGTAATCACCGGTCGGCAATTTGAGAGTGAACTCACCCCCATCCACAGGTCCATCTGTGATGATATCAAAATCATCGTTATCCGTTCGTGCATAAGCCCATGCCCACAGGGATGACACCAACGTGCCATTGCTATCCCGAACCGAACCGCTCACGGTGTGTCCTGCGGATGAAAACGAGAAGTTGACCGTCGACGTGGAGCCCTTGGACACCTTGGTACGTTTCGGAGGCTGGTGCGAGTAAGCTGAATTCCAACCCGGTTCGGCCACCACCTCCCACTTCCCGGCGGTAACGTACATTTCATAGTTGCCATCCTTGTCCGTCTTTGTGTCGGCCCAGCCTCCGTCGCGACTCCAGGCAAACACCTCGATTTGAGCCAACCCAGTCTCGGAATCTCCTGAACCGGTGGACACCTTGCCGCTGATTTTCGAATCCAACCTCGCGAAGGTCAGCGCCTTGCCTCCCGCTGGATTGTCAATGAGAGCACTCGCAAACGGCCCCGTCTCGGAGTTCAAGTCCACCGACTCCCCGGACTTGATTCTCACTTCGGCAGATCCCGGCGAGCCGTAGCCCGAGAATTGTGAAGGATCAACCCAGAAAAACACCTCGTAAATTCCCTTGGCGACGTTGATCGAGAAGGTGCCATCCGAACCGATGGGAGCCCAGTTGCCGAATCCCCTCTCGCTCCAGACTTCAACCGAGACACCGTAACGTTGCTCGTCGCTGATCGTCGAACCGTCCAAGTTAAGGAAGGTACCAGAGATCACCGAGTCCGCCGTGCTGACCACAAAATCGGCCGTAATCGTTTCCTTGATCTTGATGGTGCCAGTTGAACCCGAGGTCGGACTGCTGTCCATCTTGAAGGTAAATTCCGTCTTCTTGGCAGACTCAACCGTGAAGGTTCCGTTGTAGGCGGACGGGCTCGACCCTGAAATGGTGAATTCATCTCCTTTCTTGAGGCCGTGCTCAACGGTGGCGCTTGAGGAAGATCCTGTTTTCACTGTCACTGTCCCACTGGAAGTGGCTATCGAGTAGATTGAAATTTCATTCGAGAATCGGGCCCGTTTCGGTCTGCCAGTATACTGCCAGTCGGCTCCACCCTCCCAGGGAGGATCGATCATGATCTCCCATTCACCCGGACCCACACTCAATGTAAAGGTGCCATCCGAACCCAGCTCGGAATCAGCCCACCCCTGACCGTCCACCCGCCAGGCATGCACATGGCCACTGGTGATGGCTGTGCCGCTCGAATTGGTGACCGTACCGCTGATAGTCTTGGTGGTTTTGCTCAGGGTGATGGTCCCGAAATCCTTCTCAGCCGTGCTGTCGGCGTTGATGCTGAAGGTATAGACCGACAACGGCTCAATGCCATTGTAGTGCGGCGGCAGATGAAATTCCATGCCGTAGCTCGTTTCCGCAACGGTCACGCTGAAGTAGCCGTTCGAGTCTGTTTCCCCGTCGTATTCCTTCGGGTCGGTTGAAGTCCAGTCGAAGTACCCGTCCCCGTCACTGTCCTCAAAGATCCAAAAATGAACGCGGCTGGCGGGAGTGCCGTCCGGTTTGAGCAGCCGTCCGAAGACATTGGCCGTTGCCAACGTCAAATTCTGCGATGCGGTGGCACCATCACTCAAGGCCACTTCCGTCTCCGCTGTCTTGCCATATTTCTGGTACGCCTCAACCCCGCTCGGCGGTTCCGCCGTCAGAATGTAGGTGTTCGGTGGAAGGTTTGTGAAACTGTACTTCCCATCGTTGTCCGTCTGGGATTCCGCAAAAACCACCCAATCCTTGCTTCTTAACTCCACCGAGGCCCGGGGAACCCCTTCATTTGCAGAAGTCAGCACGCTGCCGGAAACCGTTCCCGTACCCCCATAATCGAACGATTTGTCCGCTTGATACGTCAACTTGAAGTTGATGTCTTCCAAGGTTTGATCCACCACTACCGTGATCGTGGCTCCACTCGACCATGATGTGCTCGACTCACTGTCCGCCCCTGTATAGAAAGCTTCGGGATAATTCGGCCACGACTCGGCCATGACCTTCCACGTCCCTGCGGGCGCCTTCGCCGTATACGCCTTGGTCGACTCATCGATCTGGACGTTCAAATGACGCCACTCACCCCACTCCTCATCGGCCCCGCGTAAAACGATGGAATACCAATCGCCAGAGAACGACCCGGTGTCCTTGTCCACCACCTTGCCCTTGATAATCCCGGTGGGAGCGCCGGCCAAATCGAAGTTGATATTGGCCAAGGGACTCGTCGAGGTGTGCGACTTGGTGATCGTCACCGTGTCGGCATCGTCAAAACTAGTCGTGCTGTAGGTGCCATCGCCATTGTCCTTGTAGTAGCTCGGCAGGTAGGTGCCGTCCCAAAACTCGATCTTGATCTTGTAGCTCCCCGCCGGGGCCACCATCGTGTAGTCGTTGCTGTGGTACCCGTCCCCGGTCTCCTCGTTGTGAATCCAATCCCGATCGATCCGGCCGGGCCAATAGGTGACCTCCTCGTCACTGGGATCGTGCAGCGTGATCTCCGGCCAGCCAATCTGGGCCGTCTCATCCGACGCATCCTTCAATGTGCCGGAAACGGTGCCGGAAGGCGCCGCGCCCAGTTCCACGTCCACCCCCGTCATGTCACTGTTCAAATCGATGACAAAGGCCGTTTCCCATGTGAACGCGTCGTCCGCATCGGTTCCCTTATACCACTCGGCCTTGTAGGTGGACTGGTGGGAGTGCACCTTGAGCTTGTACCGGCCCGCCGGCAGACCAATCTCATACTCGCCACTGTTCCAATTCTTCGTGTGGGTTCGCGCGATCGGTTCCTCCCCGAACGTGTAGTCGGCCGGGAAGATTTGGATTTCGAGGAACCCGAAATCCTGTTCCTTGCTTGCCGCATCGGAGGGATCGTAACTCCGGTTGACCTCTTCCCCGTCCATCATCCCGTCGCCATCGGTGTCAGCCACCAACGGATCGGTCCCGGTGTCATCCGGCCCCAAATAGGTGCCGGTGTTTGTTTCCACCCCATCCCCAAGCCCATCATCATCGGTATCCCACTTTTTGGAATCAGTGCCCAACTCGGATTCTTCAGAGTTAGTGAGCCCGTCGCCGTCATCATCCTGTTCAGCGCTACTCCCGCCACCTGGACCACCTGGACCGCCCGGACCGCCGTTACCCATGTCATCGCCGTAGCCTTCCCCACTATTCTCTTGGCCTGCGTATCCGCCCTGATCGCCCCCTTGGCCCTGGCTGTCATCTTCCGCTTGGCCTGCGTATCCGCCCTGATCGTCCCCTTGGCTTTGGCCGTCGTCCTCCGCTTGGCCATCGCCTGAACTCCCATCACCTCCGCCCATTATTGCATCCAACGAGGCGATGGACACATCAGCGGTTACCTGAATTACATCGAGCGTATCAAACAGACCGGGGGTTAGATTCGGGTTGTCGCCCGTTCCGATTATGTAATCAGTTGCTTCGTAATAATTCTCGGTATCACTTGGACTTACATTAAAAACGTCGAACAGGCTATTGTCCTGCGGATCAATCACCACAGCGTAAGTTTTTAAGGCTTCAAATGTTGTTCCTTCAACAACCTCATCACTGTTAAACGCGTAAATGGAAGCGGACAATGTCGTTGGCGGGCCGGAGTGACCATCCATCTTGGCCAAGCGCCGGCCGGAGCCGGTGTTGGTTGCAGTCTCGAATGTAATCGTGCCCGATATTTTGATTTGCTGAGCGTTCGGATTCTCATTAAAATAATTCTCCTCGATGCGCAGCTCGGGGTACAGCTTGAAGTCGATGGTCTTGGTTTCATCCTCGGCCAGCGTGATCGTGGTCGCCTTCTTCGGCTCATAAACGCCGTTATAATATTGGTGGCGATACCAGGTGCCATTTGAATCACCTCCTACTGCGATAAGATAGTCCCCGGCAGCCAACTTGACCTTGTACTCACCTGTGGACTGGTCATAGAACATTTCCAACGGCTCGGCGTAGTAATCCCAGATATTGTCCTGGGTCACCTTGGTTCCCGCCGGAACCTGATACACATCCACCGAGGCCCAGCCATTAAGCATCTGATCGTTCTCATCCGTGATGTTGCCGGTGATGGTGCCGAACTTGGCCCGGGTCATGGAGAAGTTGATGTCCGCCACGGTGGCATCCTTGGCTATCGAAACCGCCGTCGCCTCGCTCTTACGGGTCGTGGCATCGTAATAGACCGTGTCGTACGAGATGGTTTCGCCAGCCTCCATCGCACTCCAAACCTTGGCCCGCAGAACGTAACTGCCAATCGGCAATTTCACAGAATAGGCCCCGGTCTGGTCATCCAACTGTTCACCGCCCACCCACAGGTGGTAATCCGGCCAGTTGTTGATGGGCTTGCCATCTGCATCGGTCTTGAAGGCGTGAATCTCCGCCTCCGAAAGGGGAGACCCGGTGGACGCGTCCGTGAGCGTCCCGGTAAGGGTGCCCACGTCCTGCTTGACGAAGGCAAAGTTTATGCCACTCGTCACACCGCCCTCCGTTACAGTAATGGGATCTGCCGATTCGAAATCCGTCTTGTTGTTGTAAAAAGTTTCCTTGTAGAGAGACTCGTTTGGCCAGACTTGAATCCTGTATTTTCCAGCTGGGATATCCAGCACGTAGGTGCCAGCGGTTGTGTTGAAGCTGACCCCGCCGTACTGCCAAATATCAACCCAGTTCTCAAATTCATCCACCACTTCAAAGTGCCCCTCGACAACGGAGCCTGTTGAATCCTTGGAGTAACCGGTAATCCGTCCGAACGTCGCATCACTGACGGTCAGGTTTTTCTCAAACCACGATCTCCACTCCCGCTGCAAGCTCGGGGCGGCCTGACTGGCGACCTTGACGCTCCAGTTGTTTTCCTGCTGCACATTGCTGACAATGTGAATCGCCCCGGAGTCGTATATTTCAATAGCGCCCCCCATCCCCGAGTGTTTGCTGCAGGCATAATATAACGTATCCGGTGCATCCGCTGGTACGACGAACGTGATGGAGCCTGAACCCTCAGTTATCCCGCTTGTGTATTTATCGAATTCACCCTTTTCACTGTCGGATCGGTTGCTTGTTGAAAGATACAACTGATGTGCCGCCATGTTTGAACTGTCATCTGTAAAGGTATAAGACTGGCCCCGAGTCATGTACAGCGTCGGGGCCTCAAGGGGGGCACTCGCGGAATTGGCACCATTGAGGGTGAATTTTTTGCCATTTTTGCCGGCAACCGCTGAGATCGTCATCTCACTTGCCGCATTAGCATAACCAAATGGAAACTCTATCCAAGATGCACTCGGAGTTGCCGTGACCTCATTGTTATTGGCATCAAACCAAGTATAGGTCAGGGAATCACCCATCGCAATCATTCCGTCGGGAAGCGTCGCCCGCACCGTAAATGCCGCCGAGCCGCCTGTGCTGACCCTTTGCGGTGATGGCTCCTGCGTAAACTCGATATCGCCCAGGTTGATGTTAACGCCCGCTTCGATGAACACTTCCCCGCCTTTTCCATCAGTGACCTTGAAGTTGAAGTTGTCGTTTTGTGCCACGGCGGTGGATGTGTAGGTGACCCCGCCCTCGCCATCAAACGTCACCGTCCCGTACGAGGGCTGCTTGTTGTTGATCGCATAAGTCAGCGTGTCCCCGTCGGCGTCGGTAATTGAGACGTTCACGGTTTGGGAATCGCCTACGCTGACCTCCGTGAAATCAATATAATTCGTATCGGCAACCGGGTTCTGGTTATGAGTAATCTCCACATCGAAGGTGGCCGTAACCGAGGCTCCGGACGGATCCGATATCTCGATTTCGAAATGCTCATTCGTAACACTTGAGGGCAACCCAAAAGCTTCAAAATTAACCTCGCCGGTTGTATTATCATATATGACAGATCCATAATTGGGACTCACGACAAGTGCGTAGGATAAACTGTCACCATCAGGGTCGGAGACCGATATTTGCACATTCCCAGTCGATCCAGACTGAACAGTGATATCATACTCGGTCGGACCCAGAACCGGGGCGTTGTTGGGAGAGATATATGTCCAGCTAAACTGGGTTTCAGAATTCTCGTTGCCGGCTGCGTCCGTGAATTGGCCCCCGAACACATCAACAGTCATTGACCCGTAGTCGTTCGGGGTGAATGTGGAAGTGTAAACCGTGCTGGATACCGCGAAAAAATCAGTGAAGACTCCTGTGCCCGAGGTGATGTCTTCCTCCCCAAAATTGGTTGTTGGTTCGCTTGTGTTGAAGGTCAGCGTGACCACCCCGTCAGTGGTTGTATCCCCGCTCGAGATCGGATCGCCGCCACTATCCACCGCCGTGATCGCCACGGTTGGCGCTGTGCTATCACTGACCACTTGCAAGAACACCGTGGCGGTGGCCAGACCACCCCTTCCATCAACCACATTGTAGGTAATTGAATCTGTGCCGGTGTAATCCTTGTCCGGCGTGTAAACGAAAGACAGGTTCGCCGAGTCGTAGGCGAACACCTTCGCCCGGAAGTTGTTCAACTCATCAGCAAGATCCGCTTCGGACTGCCTCAACTCCCAGTTCCCCCCGCTCTTTATCCAAAAATCATTGAAACTTGAGCCCACACCCGGTGAAACAAAATCACCCGTAGTGCCGTCGATATCATGACCAGAAAAAACGACACCTGCCTTTAGTGTGTCACTGGTAGTGACCTGAAACGTCCACGTAACCCTCGCCGGAACAACGACCAAAATGTCGTCGATGGTGACCGAATTAAACCCGTTTTGAATTGTGATATCATCGCTTCTGTACAGCAACGTACCAGGCTTCTTGGCCCCTTTATTATAGTCTGGATCGAACCCACCCAGATTATCCCCGTCATTGTCGTAGATCTTCAAGACACCCGCCGCCGATTCCCCGGGATCAATGTCTGAATAGTATTCAAAGTCAAAACTGGTCAGCATCCGGTTGCTCAGGGCAAAATCGATCTCATCACCCACCTCGGTTCCAACTGCGTTGTAAAAAAATTGATACTCGGATTCGCTGTTGTAAATCACCTGATCGACCCGGCCGTGTGCGGGCAGACTTGTAATCTTCAGAGTCAAGTCATCGCCGTCAGGATCGCTGGCATCGAGCGAAACTGACACGGGTGTGTTTTTCACGGCGGTGACGCTCTGGTCACTCGCCACCGGCACGTTGTTGGCTCCCACCGTGATGCTCACCGT
>JACKQG010001038.1_pt1 | contig 39092 bp, 39 predicted proteins | sample 8237621 | NCBI WGS metagenome assembly JACKQG01 (sample SAMN15677084, study PRJNA649215) | marine metagenome | biome: marine; feature: Black Sea; material: saline water; isolation source: suspended particulate matter (SPM) from the Black Sea western gyre | collected 2013-06-09/2013-06-10 | depth... | reverse complement strand
TGTCTCTCGGTGTATTCGTTCATTATTTTGATTTAGCGTTGTGTTTGTTAGTATTCACTAACGCAGTTTAATACATAAATTATTATTGTCCAAATTATTTATTAAATAAAAACCCTCCTCAATTTGAGAAGGGTTTAAGTTTGTAGCCCGTAGGAGAATCGAACTCCTGTTGCCAGGATGAAAACCTGGAGTCCTAACCACTAGACGAACGGGCCATTAATTATATATAATTAGGGGCGCAAATTTATATTTTATTATATGTCAGAACAAAAATATTATTCAGAATTTTCTCATGCATCATCAAGGATATCTAGCAATTCCCCTTTTTCATGTAATTCCATGGTTATGTCAGCACCGCCGATAAGTTCCCCATTCACAAACAACTGTGGAATTGTCGGCCAGTTGGAATATTCAGACAGTTTTACTCTTATCTCCGGATCGCTCAGCACATTCGTTGAATTGTATTCCACTCCATAATGATTTAACACCTGCACAACGGCATTCGAAAAACCGCATTGCGGCATCTCAGGTGTACCCTTCATATAGAGCATGATTGAATTTGTTTTAATATCGTTAATGATTTGTTCTTTTAATTCCATAGTTATTCCTCTTCGAGATAGTCGAAAGTCGAAAGACGACAGTCGAAAGTTACTTTTTTTGTTTTATTTCCATAGTATTAATCATAGATGCTAATAGTGCAATAATTTCATCCATTTCATTAATTCTATCTTTTAATAAATTTGCTTGTAATAATCTTTTTGATCGATGGTACCAACCTTTTGTTTCTCTGGCAGAACCTCTGCTTACTCTTAAAAAATATAAAAATTGTTTTGTAGTACCCCTGCCATATCCTTCTTCAAAATTTGCACAAACAGAACCAGCAGATCGAACGAGTTGTCTCATAATTTCTATTCCACGTGGATCCTTTCGCAAAATTTCAGTGTCGTCCCACATTTTGTCGTAGAATTCCATTGACTTAACATAAACAGGATAATTTTCTAAAGGGTCTTTCATGATTTTTCTCCTAATTTTTTCCTTTCATTTCCTCTCTCGCCTCTCGTTTATCGTTCCTCGCCTTTCCACTGTTCCTTGGTTAAAGTTTTCAACTGCATCGCATGAATTTCATTGGTCATAAATCGACCCAAAGCTTTGTAAACAACCTGATGCTGCTGCACCATAGATTTGCCATTAAATGAATCACTGATCACAATAGCGCTAAAATGATCATTCGTCCCGGTGGTGTCGATGACTTCCACATGGGCATCAGGAATTTCATTTAATATTAAATCTTTTACTTTTTCAGAATCCATAATCAAATGGTGTGATTGCCAAACCAAGTACCAAATGAAATTAGGAATCATTTTGCATATTGTCCGAGCATTGTTATAATCTTATGCACTTATGAAATTGATTTCATGGAACGTTAACGGTGTCAGAGCTGTGAATAAAAAAGGTTTCCTTAAATGGTTGGAAGACGCCGATCCCGATATCTTGTGTCTGCAGGAGACAAAAGCTCATGTGGAGCAATTGCCAAAAGAATTGTTAGAAGGACATGGCTATCATACGTATTGGCATTCCGGGGAGAAAAGAGGATATAGCGGTGTAGCAACATTTTGTAAGGAAGAGGCACTGTATGTACAAGAGGGGTTGGGAATAGATATTTTTGATCGCGAGGGTAGAGTATTAATTACAGAGCATCCAAACTTTTTACTCTATAATATTTATTTCCCTAACGGCCAACGCGATCAGACACGTCTACAATATAAATTAGATTTTTATGATGAACTATTACCAATAATCAATGAGCAAGTAGAATCAGGAAATAACGTCATCGTAACCGGCGATTGGAATACAGCTCATCATCCTATTGATCTGGCAAGGCCAAAAGATAATGTTAAAAATAGCGGATTCATGCCCATAGAAAGGGAACGATTAGATACGTATGTGGAAAATGGCTGGGTGGATACATTTCGCCTTTTTCATCCCGAAGGAGATCGATATTCCTGGTGGACATATCGTTTTGGAGCACGATCCAGAAATGTAGGTTGGCGCATCGATTATTTCTTTGTGAATGAAGGATTTGCTGATCAAGTTCTGGATGCAGATATTCATGATGAAGTCATGGGTTCTGATCATTGCCCCATATCATTAGAGGTTGAAGATTGAAAACAAAAGCTGATATAGTTAAAAATTGGATTAAGCGTTATACCGGTACATCATCCGTTGGATTCGGCGACTGGATATTGATGACAAATTTTCAGAATTACGTAGATAAGTTCGCCGAAAGATTTAATGTAGAAGTAAATGGTCGGGGCGGTCCCATGACATCAGCCACAAACAAGGATGGATTAAGTATAATTAATTTTGGTATTGGAAGTGCCAATGCGGCAACCATCATGGACTTACTTTCAGCCGTTACTCCAAAAGGTGTTTTATTCCTTGGGAAGTGCGGCGGATTAAAGCATTCTACAGAAATTGGTCATTTTATTCTTCCCAGTGCTGCCATTCGCGGTGAAGGAACAGGTGATGATTATTTTCCTAAAGAAGTTCCTGCTTTGCCCTCATTCAAAATTCATAAATATGTTTCAGATAAATTATGTGAAAATGATTTAGAATATCGAACAGGTGTTATTTACACCACCAACCGCCGTGTGTGGGAATATGATGAAGGATTCAAAGATTATTTGCGCAATGTCCGCGTTATTGGAATCGATATGGAGACAGCGACCATATTTGTCGTTGGTTTTGCCAACGGAATTGAACGGGGAGCATTGCTTTTGGTTTCAGATACACCCATGACACCAGAAGGAATAAAAACATCCGAATCTGATTCAAAAGTCACACAGAAATATGTTGATTTGCATTTGGAAATTGGTATTGATGCCATGAGCCATATTGGAAAAGAAGGCGAACCAATTAAGCATTTTAAGTATTGATATTATGCGTTTATTTATTGCTATTCTATTATCTGCATCTATTGTTTTTTCCCAATCGGGAATCCTTAAAGTGGGATTTGATATTGATGATACAGTTCTTTTTTCAGAACCCATGTTTCAGTACCATATTGAAGAGCATGGGTTACCCATTGATTTTGGTTGGATCAATTCTCACGATAAAGATTTTTCGATTCCAATTACTCCCACAATTGAACTGGTTCAATTTTTCAGAACAAATGGTCATGATGTATATTTCATCACCGCCCGACCTGGGAAAAACGGAGAAATTCTTGCCACTTATTTATCTGAAGTTTTGAAATATAAAGTGGAGAAAAATGTGGATTTATTTTTCATGCCCAAGGATACGGTAAATGGAATAAAGTTTACTTCCAAGCATCGTAAAATAAATGAACTTGGGCTGGACTTGTATTATGGAGATTCAGATACGGACATTATTGCTGCATTGAAAGCAGGAATTCATCCGGTTCGTGTTGTTAGGCATGCAAAATCCATCGAACAATACGGTGCCAATTATTTTGGTAATATCAATAAAGGTGAAGCAGCTAAAACGCCTTTTGACTTGGAAGATTTGGAGATATTTTATGGCAAATCAGTAGGTGTATTTGGTGAGTCTATCTATCCCATCATTTGGGATGGACCGAGCAATGAATAAGTTTAGTGTAGACCTTGACAAGGCGGGAATTAAAATATGAGAAATCTGAAAGAAATTTTTACCCTCCTTGTCAAGGTTTTAATGAAAAGGAGAAAATCATAAATAAATTATTTTCACTTATTTTGCTGATGAGTTTTGCTATGGCTTCTGAATTTGAGTGGCAGGCGGAATTTCGCTATCGCTTGGAAACGGTTAAGAGCGATTCTCTTTTTACAAGCAAACCAATTACAACAAATTTTACACGAAGCAGAATCAGTCTAAAATTTTTTAACGGACCCGTAACTGCCTTCGCACAACTTCAGGATTCCAGGATCTTGGGAGACGTCTATAATAGACCTGGTTTAACTCTACCCAGCTATAATGATGTAGAATTTCATCAAATATATTTTCAGGTAAGCCATTTACTTAAACGAAACTGGACTATTCGATTTGGCCGATTTGAAATGCCCTTGGGCAACGAACGATTATTCAGTAAAAACAATTGGAATAATTATGGCAGAGCTTTTGAAGGTATTCACTCTTTTAACCAAAATAAATATGGTTCGCTAAATACATTTTACCTGAAAAATATCGATTCTTCTACTTTTCCTAATGATGTCTGGGTAGATTATATAAGTGAAGTAATACAGGGTGTTTATTTTTCTTCTCCAATTATAAATAATTCATTCCCACTTATATTTAAACATTTAGACTTCTATTGGTATAATTACATTTATGATATAAATGAAATTCAATTAATGCGCAGGACTATTGGCAGTCGATGGGATGTGGGAATATTGTTTATACGTTTTGAGGGAGAATATGCTTATCAAAGTGGTGTTCGCGAACATGACGATGGTGAAAATAATATTAGTGCCGCAATGAGCATTATTAATCTTCATTTAGATTTATCGTTTATTCCCATACTTACTCGATTGTCATTTGGTAAAGAAAATTTTTCGGGCGAAGATTTTAATAATGATCGAATAGATAGTTTTGTCAACCCTTGGGGCGCCGGACATAAATACCACGGCTATTTTGACAGGCACACTCGATTTTCTGATAATTATAGTGTCGGATTAGATGAATGGAATGTGAAAGCTATATTTTCACTTCCGGGAGATTTAAAACTCAATGTTCATTACCATGATTTTAAGGATGGAGTAAAATCTGATCCATTGGGTTCAGAGCTGGATATTGTTTTTTCCAAGAAACTTGGGTTTGGCGGAGTGTTGCAGCAGGGCTTTGCCCGTTATTGGGAAGAAGGCGGCGGCCAACTGGATTACAGCTGGCTTATGCTTACGTTTACTCTGTAAGACTGTTTAAGTCGTCACGAATTAAGACGAGAATGGCAGATTGGGGAACGATCAGATAATTATCCTTTTCTACTTTGATTTCAATAGCAGCTTTATTCAGGAATAATGCATAATCACCCAACTCTGCTTGAGTGGGAATATATTTGATACCACCATGTGTTTCCGTTTTCCAAGGCTCGTCACCAACCTCGTCAGGATTTCCAACGGGGATTCCTGGTCCCACTTCTACAATAATTCCACCGCGGATTTCCTGCTTTTCCAACACGCTTGGAGGGAGGTAAAGCCCGGCAGCAGATTTGCTTTCCCCTTTGTCCGGTTGGATCAACACTCTGTCACCAACAACAATTATTTGTTTTTTCTTATGTCTCATTAGGGTAATATTACGAAATTTGACTCATTTAAAATAATTATGTTAACAGTTAAATATATCGAAACGGAAGATGAATACACCACTGCCGTAACTATACGTAAGGAGGTTTTCATCGTAGAACAGAATGTCCCTCTGGAAGAAGAGATTGATGAATACGAAAATACCTCAACTCATATTCTTGCTTTGGAAGATGACAAAGCTGTGGGAACAGCCAGATGGCGCTATACAGATGAAGGTGTAAAATTAGAACGGTTTGCAGTCTTGGAACCTTATAGAAACCATGGCGTAGGCAGGGCACTTGTAGAATTTACAGTGGACGAATTAAGGGAAGAAAATATGCTATATTTAAATGCTCAGGAATATGTAATTCCGTTCTATCAAAAATATAATTTTGAGGAAATTGGAGATATTTTTTATGAAGCTGACATTCCCCATAAGAAAATGATCTATAATAAAGGAATCGTATAAAATTATCCTGTTTTTGTAAAGAAGTGTAAATTCTCAATACTTAAACCGTTAGACAAACAAATTTATGCAAGAATCCCTCTATAAGCGTATGATCAAACTTGTTATTCAGCATTGGCCGTATTTACTGCTGTCTACGCTGGCTGCCCTGGTATACGTCGTATTAAATAGTGCCTCGATTTGGCTGACAGCGTCCTTGATCAATAACATTTTGATGGACTTCAACCAGTTATTGACTGACCACTCACAGATGGCAGAGCATGGAACACTTACCCTGAATGAAAAATTAAAATTTTGGACAAATGGATTAATTCTTCGAGAAACTCCTCAGGACACATTGAAAGTATTGTGCCTGACCATTATGGTTGTATTCCTGACAAAAAATGTATTTCTTTACTTGAAAAATATTTCAGTGACGATGGTTCAATACCATTTAATCACAGAAATGCGCAATCGTCTTTACGAACATTTTAATTCATTATCGCTATCGTATTTCAATCAGAATAAATCAGGTGAATTAACGTCAATTGTAATCAATGATGTAGCCAATTTGCGTCGTGCATTAGGTACCAGTTTCCATCAACTCCTCGTTGAACCAATTAATTTACTGGCTTTTATATCGCTTTTATTTATTATCAGCTGGAAACTGGCATTACTATCTTTAATCATACTCCCTATTGCTGGATTTACTATTTTCACAATCGGAAGAAGTATTCGTCGCAAATCTAAGCGCACGGCTGAAATGATTGCCGGTATTACCAATATTATTACAGAAACATTGTCTTCTATTCGAGTGGTCAAAGCGTTTGCAATGGAAGAGTATGAAGTTCAACGATTCTTCAAAGAAACGCGTCAATATTTTCAATTAATTCTCCGCAGGGCAAAACTCCGTTTATTGGCATCGCCCATTACAGAAACGCTTGGTGTAATGATAGGGGTCTTATTACTCTGGGTTGGTGGAATAGAAGTCTTGAGCGGCAAGGGTTTAACCCCCGAAGATTTCTTGCGGTTTATTCTTCTACTATTTGCCATGATGGACCCATTAAGAAAATTGAGTAAAGTAAATGTTTCGCTGCAGGCAGGCGCTGCGTCCGCAGAGCGCATTTTTGCAATATTAGACACAACTCCAACCATTGTAAATAAACAGGATGCAGCAACAATTGATACGTTTGAAGAGAAGATCAGATTTAATAATGTGAGTTTTAATTATGAAACTGATGATACAGTTTTGCATGATATTTCCTTCGAAATTGAAAAAGGATCAGTGGTTGCTCTGGTCGGATCCAGCGGTGCGGGAAAATCAACATTGGCGGACTTAATTCCCCGTTTTTATGATATAAACCAAGGCTCCATTACAATTGATGGGCAAAACATTCAAAATATTACTTTAAACTCCCTACGGAGTATGATGGGAATCGTAACTCAGGAGACGATTTTATTTAATGATTCAATCCGGGCAAACATTGCTTACGGCCAGCAAATCATAAATGAAGAACAGGTTCTAGCTGCATCTAAAGCTGCCAATGCATTGGAATTTATCAATGACCTTTCGGAAGGACTAAATACGGTGATTGGCGAGAAGGGTGTTAAACTTTCCGGCGGGCAGCGTCAACGATTGGCAATTGCACGTGCCATTATGAAAAACCCGCCGATTCTTATTCTTGATGAAGCAACGTCCGCTTTAGATACTGAATCAGAACGCTTGGTCCAGGAAGCGCTTGAAACACTCATGGCTGACCGTACGGTATTAGTGATTGCCCATCGATTGTCAACTGTGACAAATGCCGATAAAATTATAGTTTTGGATAAAGGTGAGATTAAAGAAATGGGGACTCACAATGAACTCATGGAAAAAGCGGGACATTACAGTAATCTATACAATTTTCAGTTCAAGTAAATTTGAAATTCAATCATAGTTTATAAATGGATATTACACGCCAGTTAAATACAAACCTCTTTTCGTCTACAGTAAAATTATTAAAAAATAATAGTATTCCTTTTTGGTTGGACACCAAAACATTATTGGCGGTAATGGGAAAAAAATGTGACTGTACAGTTCCTCAAGACAGAAATGTACGGTTAAGTATTCCGGGTAAATATTTTTCAAAATTATTGACTCTAGAGAAAGAATTAGGTTTGGCTTATCGTTTTCAATTAATTCCTGATCGATCAGGACGAAATTGGATAAAAAATGAATATTGTCGTCTTGCTGTATTGAGCCGCTGGAAACATAAACAAAAAGCGTTTAAAGTTTTTATTACTCCCAAGTATAAAGTGGATAAAAAACACCGTTGGGTTGATAAACGCAGCTGTAAAGAAATAGATAATAAGTATTACGAAAAATTGAATAAAATTAATATGGGTGGAAACACTTTTCCAGTTCCTCAAAATACTGAAGATTATTTAAGAATACGATTTGGAGAGAATTGGAAAAATCCAGATTTAAATTGGATAGCCAGTATAGATGACAGCACCATTGTAAATAATTCTACTTTAAAACAAATTCCTTTTAAAAAAGTGCTTAATGCTTCACCTTTGGACAAAATCCAATTACAAAAAGGAAATTACCATCAGCGCATGAAAAATATGCTGCTGAAAACGATTGATATTTTGAATGAAAAAGGGTTCAAATATTGGTTGGAAGCCGGCACGCTTTTGGGAATTATGCGTGATGGGGATTTAATTTCTTGGGACTACGATGCAGATTTAGGGATACCTGCAGAATCTGCCGATGAAATCATGAAACTGCGTTTGGAATTTTTACCCAAATACTTGATTAAAAGGAGGAGAATTAATTCTCTTTGGATTCCGGGAGATATGCGTGTGATAAAAATAAAAACACCCTGGGAAAAGATACGACAGATTAATTTTCACATCGATTTATTTTGTGTATACCCCGTAAATGATAAATATCGCTGGGTGGACAGCAATGCATTAAAGCACGTGGATAGAAAATTTTATGATTCACTGAGTACAATCGAGTGGGAGGGGCGCACAATTAATATACCTAATCATGCAGAAGAATATCTTTCTCTGCGTTATGGAAATTGGCAAGTTCCAGAGCAAAATTATAACGCTGGATTACATGATGGCTCCATTGCAGAAAAAGGATTTTAATTCATAACACTATATTAAGAATAATTATGACAGATAATAAAAACTCAAAAAAAGTATATATAGGGATGTCAGCTGACCTGATTCACCAAGGCCATTTGAACATTATCGCTGAAGGCTGCAAGCTGGGTAAAGTGATTATAGGATTACTTACAGATGAAGCGATAGCAAGTTATAAGCGCTTGCCATTAATTGCATTTGATGAACGTAAAGTGATTGTGGAAAATCTAAAAGGTGTAGAGAAGGTTGTACCCCAAACAACTTTGGATTATGTTCCAAATTTAAAAGAAATAAAACCGGATTATGTTGTCCACGGTGATGATTGGAAAACAGGTATTCAGAGAGAAGTCCGCCAACAAGTTATAGATGCCTTGGCTGAATGGGGCGGGGAACTTGTAGAACCAAAATACACGGAAGGAATTTCATCAACTGATTTGATTACGGCTGTTAAAGCACAAGGCATCACTCCCGGAAAGCGGATGAAAACTCTGCGACGGTTGATTAATGTAAAACCAATCGTGAGAATTTTAGAAGCGCATAATGGATTAACGGGACTGATTGTAGAAAAAACCAGTATAGAAAAAGATGGTAGAAAAATAGAATTTGACGGCATATGGGAAAGCAGTCTTACCGATTCTACAGCCAAAGGAAAGCCCGACACAGAACTTGTGGATTTTTCTTCACGGTTTTCGACCATTGAAGAAATATTAGAAGTCACTACAAAACCAATGATTGTAGATGGAGATACAGGCGGCAGAATTGATCATTTTAAGTTCAGGGTAAAAACGTTGGAAAGATTAGGTGTTTCGGCTATCATTATTGAAGATAAGGTTGGCGATAAACGAAATTCACTTTTTGGAACGACTGTTCCGCAGCAACAGGATTCAATCGAACATTTTTCCCAGAAAATTCATGAAGGAAAACAGTCCCAGGTTACGACTGACTTTATGATCGTTGCTCGTGTGGAAAGTTTGATTTTGAAAAAAGGTATGGATGATGCCCTCAAACGAGCCGAAGCATATATTGCTGCCGGAGCTGATGGAATTATGATTCACAGCAAGGAAAAAGATGGTAAAGAAATAATTGAATTCTGCGAAAAATTTCAATCGTTTGAAATGAAAGTTCCACTAGTTGTGGTGCCTTCAACATATGCCCATATGACTGAATCAGACTTGCAGGCTTTAGGCGTTAATGTCATTATTTATGCTAATCATTTACTGCGGTCAGCATATCCTTCCATGATAAATGCAGCCCGATCCATTCTGGAGAATTCGCGATCAAAAGAAGCATCAGACCAATACTGCATGTCCATTAAAGATATTATTACACTTATTCCCGAGGTTAATTGATGGCAATTAAACCGACTGATTTCTACGATCAGTTAGCCAGCCATGGAGTAGAATTTTTTGCAGGAGTTCCGGATTCTCTTCTGAAAGAATTTTGTTTATGTATCGACGATCGAATTTCCAAAGAAAAACATATTATTGCAGCCAATGAGGGCAATGCTGTCGCTTTAGCTACCGGTTATTTTTTAGCTAATAAATCATTGCCGTTAGTTTATATGCAGAATTCCGGTTTGGGAAATGCAGTAAATCCACTTTTATCATTATGCGATCCGGATGTGTATTCAATTCCGTTATTAGTAATAGTCGGCTGGCGAGGTGAACCGGGCGTAAAAGATGAACCCCAGCATATAACGCAGGGTAGAGTGCAGATAGAACTACTGAAGGCGCTGGGTCTTCCATATGAAATTATATCAAAAGAAGATGATCAGTTCGATTTGAAGATTACACATTTAGTCGAAATTGCCAAAACCGAAAACAGGCCGGTGGTACTCCTGATCAAAAAAGGTACATTTGAAAAATATAAAACCGAAATTACACAATCCGATGATCAGCGAATGAATCGGGAAGAAGCATTAGAAATTATTTTAGAGAATCTAAATGATAATACCATTGTTGTTTCCACAACAGGAAAAACATCCAGAGAAATTTTTGAGATTCGTGAAAAAAGAAAGCAAACACATGAGCAGGACTTCCTGACAGTGGGCTCCATGGGTCACTGTTCTTCAATTGCTCTGGGGATTGCTTTGGCCAAACCTCATAGAGAAGTGGTGTGTATTGATGGAGATGGAGCTATGTTAATGCATCTTGGCAGCCTCACATCCATTGCAAGTATGAAACCGGGTAATTTTCGGCATATTTTAATGAATAATGAAGTCCATGAATCTGTGGGTGGACAAGAAACAGCTGCAAAGAATTTAGATTTGTCAGCAATAGCTGAAGCTGTTGGATCGACTAATGTGTTTAATGCGGCCACACCAGATGATTTAAAAACAATCATTACAGATTTTATGACGTGTGCCGGTCCATCGTTTTTAGAAATAAAAATAAAACCGGGTTCAAGAGGCGATTTAGGCAGGCCAACAATCAAACCAGTTGAAAATAAAGAAAATTTTATGAAATTTCTAAATAAGTAATTATAAATCCTGATATGTCTAATTATTATAATCCTGTAAGAATTATTAAAACTGAAAATTGGCAACGCGAATTAAACTTCAGAATTGGAGATTTAAAAATTTCTTCCCCAATCATTGTAACAACACAGGGAAATAGAAAACGATTACACTTAAATTCAAAATTCGACTCTGATTCCATTTTTAGTGCTGTGAGCAGTAATCCAAATTTTAAGGATTGTACGAATGCTATAAAATTTTGCCAGAAAAACATGTTTGATGGTGTTGTCGCCATCGGAGGCGGTTCTGCCATGGATCTGGCAAAAGTAGTTATGGCACACTTGTGCTTGGAAAAATCGGATATAAACGAACTATTGGAATATGATGGAGAGTTTTCTCAAACAATTCCATCCATTTTTCTACCTACAACTCACGGTACAGCAAGTGAAGTAACCATGTGGGGGACTGTATGGAATATGCAGGAAAAAAAGAAGTATTCAATATCCCATCCGAACCTCTATCCAACTGTAGCTATTTTAGATGGAAATTTGACATTATCCCTTCCCATGGATATTTCAATCACAACTGTGATGGATGCATTAAGCCATAGTTTTGAATCTATTTGGAATAAGAAAGCGAACCCCACTTCAACTGATTTAGCGATATCAGCTATTTGTTCGATTTTAATAAATGCTACATCATTGAAAGAAAATCCCAAAGATTTAGATGTTCGCAATAATTTATTGAAAGCGTCTACTGTTGCAGGTTTGGCATTTTCAAATACAACAACAGCTGCGGCTCATTCTATAAGTTATCCGCTGACTATCCATTATGGAATTCCCCATGGTGTTGCGTCTTCAATCAGTTTATTACCCTTACTGGAAATAAATGGAAAATTGATCGAGGAACCAGTAGAAAGAATTTGTAAAAATAATGAATTAACTTATGATGAATTAAAACAAACGATAAAAGAAATTCCTCAAGGTATCATTCCTTATACGCTGGACGAATGGGGAATTACTGAAGAACAACTTCCAAGATTAGCAGAAGAATCATTTACGAAAGGTCGGATGGATAATAATATAGTGGATTTATCAACGGATGACGTATTAGGTATTTTGAAAGAATTATATAGTCTGAAGAATTCATGAGTGAGTGTACTAATTGAAATAAATAATAAAAAAATAGTGGATAGAGAATTCATAATGCTATTAAAATATGTAAAACGAAATTATGTAATTGGACAGTTTTACGTTTTACATATTTACGTTTTATGCTCGATACTGCTCCAAAATGTCCTTTTTTTCAATTTCACACTATTTCGAAGCTGGTAAGTCAATGAGGTTAAAATATTTATTTTTTGTAACTAAACCATATTCGTTCTCAATCCTGGAACCGATTCAACACACAATTTCAGAATCGAATTGTGGAACGGTTAAGTGGTTTTTAGCCAGTTCAGCTGCTAATTATTCTTGTCCCGGTGATAAATTAATATCCAATGGGGAAGTGCAAAATTATAACCCCGATGTTATCCTTGCACCTGGCAATGTTGTTCCCCATTTCTGGCCGGGATTGAAAGTACAGGTTTTTCATGGACTGGATGAGGAAGTGAAAGGGTTTTATAATATAACAGGATTCTTTGATTTATATTGTACAACCGGACCGGTCATGACAGAAAAATTTTCAAAAATCGCAAAACAGAATAAACATTTTTTAGTTGAGGAAACAGGTTGGCCAAAACTGGATCCTGTCAATAATGATAAATGGGATTTTAAAAATCAAAAAGATCATTTGATTAATCAACATGGATTAAATCCTGAATTACCCATTTTACTTTACGCGCCCACTTTTCCTGAAAAATATACTTCAGCTCCTGAATTGTTAGACGTTATCAATAATTTGAATAATGGAAAGTACAACTGGATTATAAAGTTTCATTCTTTAATGGATAAAACTGTTCAAGAAAAATATAAGCAATTGGAGAATGAAAACCTTCGTGTAGTTGATGAAATAAATATTTTACCCATTATGGCAGGATCTGATTTAATGATTACGGATACGTCTTCCGTTGCCTATGAATTTTTATCATTTGACCGACCAATTATTACGTATCAAGCGCTAGCCCGGAAAGAAAAAGGAATAAATATCCAAAATCCTGAAGGTCTTCCATTTGCTATTGAACGTAGCCTGAAAAATCCAGAGGAATTTTCAACCAATAGAGATAAATGTCTAAAGGATGTACATCCATATTCGGATGGAAATTCATCTAATCGAATGCTGAAAGCAATTACAGAAATACTTACGAATGAATTGCAGAATGATTTAAACCAAAAACCTCGAAATTTTATCCGTAAATATCAGATTCGAAAATTAATTACAAGGAGCCAAGCGTAAAATAAGTGGATAAGACCAAAGTATTATTCAAAATGTTTTATCTGTACCATAAGGCTGCGTTCGATCCCTTAATTGAACTCTTTGAACGTGATTCAAATTATGATGTTGCTTTATCATTGACGCATGAAGTTGAGCGATCATTTGGTTTTTTTGATAAAGATGAAACAAATAAATATTTAAATAAATTTGAACAAGAGGGTCATCGAATTAGTGACGAAAATGAAAAATTTGATATTGTATTTGCACCGGATGTAGTTGATGAAAAAAAGTATGGAGATGCTCTACTTTGTCTAATTTATCATGGAATTACATTTACAAAAACAGTCACATATCGAGAGTTAAAAAAGCATTCTGATCATCGCTATATTATTTTTGCTGAAGGTGATTTATCAGAAAAATCATTAAAAGAATCTGGCAGCATAGGTAAATCTGAAATTCATAATGTGGGTTACCCTAAAATGGATCACTATTTTTCCGGAGAGAATTTTGATAGAGAAAAGATTCTAAAATCATTAGGACTTGATCCGGAAAAACCCGTGATCTTATTTGCACCAACGTATAAGCCAACCTGCCTCTATGATTTAAAAGATGCCATTTTTGAAGCAACAAAAAATTATAACCTCATAATTAAGTTACATCATTATTCATGGATGGGGAAATATGCGTCTCATAAACAACATAAAATATTTGAAGAAAGATTAGATAAATATCCACACTCGATCATTATCCCTAAAGATGATTATAATATTTTGCCATTATTATACGTTGCAGACACGTTGATATCTGAAGCGTCTGGGGCAATAACAGAATTTTTAGCCACAGGGAAGACCGGAATTATTTATAATATGGATCAAAAAAGTTTAAAACACTCTGACGGCGAGATGCTATTGGGTTTTGATAATCGCGAATTTTTAAAAGACTCATTTGTTCATATCAATTCACCTGACGAATTACAGTCAGGAATCAAGTTAGCATTAAACCCAACGGATGAGATGAAAAAAGCACAAAAAACAGATCGGGAAAATATATTTTACAAATTAGATGGTAAAGCGTCAGAACGTGTAAAACAAGTTGTAGAGCAATTGATTTCAGTAAGATTAAAAGTGTAATTTTTGATATGGCAAATATTTTTCCATTTAAAGGTTGGCGGTACAACAGCGAATTGATCGATGATCTTACTAAGGTGATTGTTCCCCCTTATGATGTAATTACACCCGAAGAACAGGAGATGCTATATAATAGATCACCTTTTAATTGTGTCCGAATAAACTTGAACCGAAGACATGGAAAAGACCAATATGATAATGCAGCACACTATTTACAGGATTGGAAGTCAAAAGGCGTTTTAAAACAGGATGATAAAGAGTCGATTTATATAATATCACAATCGTTTGAATATAAAGGACAAGGTATTCAGAGAATTGGTTGTATTTGTGCAATAGAATTAACTGAATTAGGTAAAATAGTTTTACCACATGAACAGACTATTGAGAAATATGTCAATGACCGCTTCAATCTCATGGGAACCACATTAGCTAATACCGGACAAATATTTATGTGTTATAAAGATGAGACATTAGGGTTAGAAAATATTTATAGCGAACTGAGGGGAAACCCAATAATTGATGTTGTTTTGGATGAGGTGCATTACAAGGTTTGGCAAGTAACAAATCAAAAGGAAATTAATAGATTTAAAGAAGTCTTGAGCGGGAAAGATTTGGTAATTAAAGATGGTCATCACCGTTATAAAACTGCATTACGTTTTTCTCAAAATCACCCTGAAATTAAGGGTACTGATAAAGTGATGGCTACACTGGTTAACAGTAAGGATCCTGGAATGATTGTCTTGCCCACTCATCGGTTATTAAAAGGAATTAATTTGAATATAAACAATATTATTTCCAGTCTTGAAAAATATTTTGAAATAGAAAAAATGACAGGGCCAAATGGTATTGTTTCCTCCATGGAAAATGGAGTTGCAAAAAAAGGTACTTTTGGTGTTTATCATAAGGAAAGTGATACAGGTTTATTGTTAAATTTCAACCATTGGGATGAGTTGAATATCATGTTTTCAAACCTAAGTAAAGCTTCCAGAGAACTTGATACAAATATTTTACACACTTTCGTCCTGAAACATGTGTTTAATATTGATACATCCAATCAAGATGACCTGAAACACGTTTCATATATCCGCGGAAATAAATCAACTATTGAGTTATTACAAAGTGGACCTGATTATGATGTAGCGTGTTTTGTCATGCCACCCACATTAGAAGAAATTTTTTCCATCGCTGAGTCGGGTGAAATCATGCCTCAGAAATCAACATTCTTTTTCCCCAAAATATATTCTGGTTTGGTTACTCGTTGCTTTGGAGAATGAATATTAGAAGGAGTTCATAATGTCATTACTAATAAACAAACTTTGTGATAAAATACCTGATTGGCGATATGAAGCGAAACAGATTATCGATGAAAAAGGTGATAGCATTATCAATAATGTAACCGTTCAACAAGCATACGGCGGAATGCGCGGTGTCAAAGGACTTGTATGTGATACATCTGCTGTATCTGCTGATAAGGGATTAATCATTCGTGGCATCCCTTTGCTGGAAATCACCCACATCTTACCGGAAGAAGTATTCTTTCTTCTCCTTACAGGTGAAATACCTGATGAAAAAGAACTAAAAGATCTTCAGAGCCAATTAACTGAGCATGCAGAAGTCCCGACTTATGTATGGGATGTCTTGAATGCAATGCCCGATGATTCTCATCCAATGGCAATGTTTAATACAGCCATTCTTGTCATGGAAAAAGAATCTGTTTTTCATAAAAAATACGATGAAGGCCTTCAAAAGCAAGATTATTGGAAAGCAATTCTTGAAGATGCAATTAGTCTTGTTGCAAAACTCCCGGCAATTGGTGCAGGTGTTTATCGAACCCGATTTAATAAAGGTGAATTGATATCACCGGATGAAAATATGGACTGGGGAGCTAATTTCGCTCATATGCTTGGAATCCCTGATCCCGACGGAATTCTGAAAAAACTCATGCGCCTATATCTTATGCTTCATTGTGACCATGAAGGTGGTAATGTGAGTGCTTTCAGCGGATTGACAGTTGCCTCTGCTTTATCCGATCCATACTATGCTGTTTCCGCAGGGTTGAATGGACTTGCCGGACCGCTTCATGGATTGGCAAACCAAGAATGTTTGAAATTCGTTCTGGAGATTAAGGATCACTTCAATGGTTCTCCCTCTAAAGATGAATTGACTCAATTTGTATGGGAACGATTGAATAGTGGACGAGTTATCCCCGGTTATGGTCATGCTGTACTGCGTTGCCCGGATCCGAGGTTTACCGCATTTATTAATTTCGGAAAAGAAAATATAAAAGGTGATCCGGTTTTTGATATTGTTCAGAACTTATTTGATGTTGTTCCATCCGTATTGAAAGAACAAGGTAAAGCAAAAAATCCATGGCCGAATGTAGATGCTGCATCAGGATCGCTCCTCCACCATTTTGGTATGACTGAATTTAGCTTCTATACAGTTTTATTCAGTATTTCACGTGCAATGGGGATGGTATCTCAGATGGTGATCAATAGGGCACTTGCAATTCCTATTACACGACCTAAGTCAGTGACGTACGACTGGCTTAAATCCAACGCCTGATTATTTAACTTTGCGGTTTTATTCTTTAACAGTAGCTCTGTTGTTGCTGGTCGGGCAGGTACATACTTCTGATATATATCAATCACTTCGAATATATGGTACAGACACTTCGACACTTGAGGTTTTACACACTGTTGGAGTCCCCTTAGATCATGTACGCATTAAGAAAGATGTTTTTATCGATGTTATAGCAAGCAGTGAGCAAACAATTCTGTTGGAACAAAATGGACTTGTTTTTGATGTGTTAATCAATGATATGACTCGTTATTTTCTGGATCGAAATGTAACTGAGGTAAGTCGGGATTTTGAATTGGGTTCCATGCTGGGTAATTATACATTCAGCGAAGTCGAGGAAAAAATGGATTCACTGGCTGTTTTATTTCCCAATTTTGTTTCTGTAAAAGATTCAATTGGCACATCAATAGAAGGCCGTACGATCTGGGCGTTTAAAGTTTCGGATAATCCCGCACAGGATGAAGATGAACCGGAAATATTATATACTGGACTCACCCATGCAAGGGAACCGTTGGGAATGATGAACCAATTCTATTTTGTGCAATGGCTTATGGAAAATTATTCAACAAATAATGTTGCAGAATATTTAGTTAATAATCGCGAATTATGGTTCATCCCGGTTATTAACCCAGATGGTTATGTATACAATGAAAGCATCGCTCCGAACGGTGGTGGAATGCACAGAAAAAATCGCAGGGATACCGGTTGTGGTAGCGGCACCCAAAGGGGAATTGATTTAAACCGTAATTATGGATTTGAATGGGGTGCCGATGATAATGGTTCTTCTCCAAATCCATGTTCAAATGTATTTAGAGGCGATTCTGCATTTTCAGAACCGGAGACTCAAGCGGTAAGAGATTTTATTTTAGGTCATGAATTTTCCAATGTTCTCCATTATCATTCCTATTCTAATGTTCTAATCCATTCTTGGGGCGATGGAACATTACCTGCTGAGCCTGATTTAACCACCCTTAGAGAAATCGGTTGGGAGATGTCAAAATACAATGGCTACCAAGTGGGCACAGGATACGAAACCATTGGTTATGGTGTAAACGGTGATGCGGTGGATTGGTCTTATGGATCTGCGGGTTTAATTTCGTATACTCCGGAAATTGGGTCGTACGCGGAAGGTTTTTGGCCGCCGGAAAACAGAGTTATACCTTTATGCGAAGATCAATTGTATTCAAACCAGATCTTTGGTTTTGTTGGTGGCGCTGATCATTTTGTTTATGCGGTTGATATTGATGAGCAGCAAGGTGACACAATTCAGTTTAATGTTACAATTCAGAACAGGGGTTTACAAGATTCTGATGGAGATGTTTTGGTAGATGCGGTGACGTTTACTAATGCGAGTTATATCCTTGATTTTACCGATAATATTGGTTCGTTGAATGCAAGAGATACAGTTCAAATAAGTATTTATTTAGTCGTACCTGGTTCTTCTGAAAATGGAACAGAAGTGGGTTTTTTATTAACATTAAATGACAATAGCAGTTTTGTGCGAACAGATACACTTACGACAATTGTGGGTATTCCAACATCCGTTTTCAGTGATAATGCTGAATCTGGTTTAGATCAATGGGATACATTTGATTGGGGATTGACTACAGCTAGTTCATATCATGGAAATTATTCCATAACGGATAGCCCATTGGGTAATTATAGTGATAATACCACAACAGCAATTAAGACGTCTAATCCTATTAGCCTTGCCGGTCTGAATTATCCCACAGCACGATTTGCAGCTAAATGGAACATTGAGAGTCGTTATGATTTTGTTCGATTTCAAATATCAACGGATGGTACTCAGTGGACATTTTTGCCCGGGATTTACACTGAGAACGGATCTGGAATTGGTACTCAAAATCCCTCCGAAGCAGGTTATGATGGAGAGTCAGATTGGGTGGAAGAAACAGTAGATCTGTCTGCCTATGAAGACGAGTCAGCTATCTATTTTCGATTTATCTTGACATCAGATGGGGGTGTTACGAGGGATGGTTTTTATTTTGATGATTTTGCTATTCAAGGATATCTGAACTATTTGCCGGGGGATTTGGATGACAGCGGCAATCTCGATATTTTTGATGTGTTGAATATTATTGAATTAATATTGAGTGATAATGATTTAAATGATTATCAGCAAGCTACAGCAGATGTAAATTTTGACGGCGAAGTCAATATTTATGATGCTCTGGCAGTGGTTGATATTATACTTTCGAACTGATGAAAAAATATTTCCTAATCGGATTCATTTTTTGTCTGCCCATCGAATCTGTTGCATCGGAAAAAATGTGGATTTACTTCACGGATAAAGATAATGCGGGTCAGAGTATTACATTAGATGATAAAGCAATTAAACGCAGACAAAAAATGGATATTAAACATTCATGGTATGACCGTCCGGTTACACAATCATATATCACAGCTGTAGAAGAGTTGGGTGTTGTCATTCATCACAAAAGTCGCTGGCTGAATGCTGTTTCTGTTACAGTTGATAATGATGTGTTAAATGCAATATCTGCATTTCCATTTGTGAAAAATATTGAACCTGTAGCAATATTTAAAAATAATAAATTAGAATTTTCAGATTCACATTCTTTAAGAAAGCAATCTATAACTGATTCCCTGGATTATGGTTTCGCACAGGAGCAGATAGAACAGATCAACTGTCATACTGCTCACCAAGCGGGCTATACAGGCCAAGGTGTCCGAGTGCTTATTTTGGATACCGGCTTTAATACGGTACGGTCTGTTTTCGATTCATTAATTATTATTGATGAATGGGATTTCATTAATAATGACGGCAACACAGCCAATGAAAATGATGATGTCAGTAACCAGCATAACCATGGGACAATGGTTTTTTCAACCTTGGCGGGTTATGATCCGGGAAATTTAATTGGTCCGGCTTTTGATTCAGAATTTTTATTAGCAAAAACAGAAGATGTTCCTAATGAAAGCCAAGTAGAAGAGGATAATTATGTAGCTGCTTTGGAATGGGGAGAACAATTGGGCGCCGATATTATGTCTTCATCATTGGGATATCTGGACTGGTATTCTTACTGTGATATGGATGGAAATACCGGTGTAACCACCATCGCTGTGGATATTGCAACGTCTCTGGGAATGCTTTGTGTTACAGCTGCAGGTAATTGGGGCACGGCTGAACCGCCACCCAATCCTTGTGACACACTATATTATTACATATCTGCACCGGCAGATGCAGATTCTGTGATAGCTGTCGGTGCGGTAAATAGTGATGGCGTTATTGCGTCTTTCAGTTCACATGGTCCCACCTATGACGGCCGCATTAAACCGGAAGTGTGTGCCCGGGGAGTTTCAACGTGGGGTGTAAATGCAAATAGTGATTCTTATCGAACAGCCAACGGCACGTCATTGTCAGCTCCTTTAGTCAGCGGTGCAGCTGCGGTTATTTTGAGTGCCCATCCGGACTGGACACCCATGCAGATTCGAGAAGCGTTAATGATGACGGCCGATAGGGTGGATGCGCCGGACAATGATTATGGATATGGAGTGATTGATGTCATGGCAGCCATTGACTATGAAGTATCATCCATTGATGAAAATAATGTTCCTGATGAATTTTCAATATTGAATGTATATCCCAATCCGTTTAACCCTACCACAACCATTCGTTTTACGGTAAAGTCGAATCATTCCAGGTCTCTTCACGTTTATGATATTACCGGAAAGTTAGTTGAGACGATAGTTAATGATAAACTTTTACCGGGGGAGTATACGTATAAATGGAACGCTTTGGGTTTTCCCAGCGGAATTTATTTTGTGCATTTAAAAACACCGTCCGGCAGCATTTCCCGGAAAATAACATACCTTAAATAAACCTCATCCCGACGAAGATTATACTTGCGTCCGCCAGTATAATATCAGAACTTAGGTCTCGCCGAGAATCTTTTCTCATGAATAGAAATAAGCTAAATATTAAGGCCTTGGGCATCTTATTCCCTTTTCTGCTTTTTGGAGCAGACATTCAGGAAAGTACGCCCCTTAAGATTGAAGCCCATGGTGGGTTGGGATCCATCCTGTTAAAATGGGACTTACCCGAGGAAGGAATCATCACTTCTATCCGAATTTTCCGCAGTAGTGATATGTTGTCTACGTATGAAATAATTGATCTTGACGGCGTTATAACCGATCGCTATCTGGACAAAGATCTAATATCCAATGAATTGTATTTTTATAGATTGGAAATGGAAACTATTGATGAGAAAATTCTTTCCAGTGCTTATGAGACACCTGCCTTTGCAAAGCCAAAGGATGCACAAGATCTAGATCAAATTATTTTTGAATTGCAGCAGTCTTATCCTGTTACAGTTTCAACCTATCTGGAAATAACAGATATTCATGAGTTAAAAAGTATCCTGGTTCGCGATTATATATTGAATCAAATTCCTTCTGAAATAAGTCAAATTCACATGTTGCAGATGTATTTGTTAATGGAAGAGGTTTATATTGAATCGTTTTTAAATATACTCCCAATTGGAGAATTCAAAGCGTGTCAACTTTTATTTGCTAACAAGGATGTATCATCATTACACGAATATATCGATAAAGCATTTACCACTCTTGATCCACTACTTCGCCATCAGATTTTATTCACTCCACAAGAATGGAAGGATGAAAAAATAAATGTGATAAAAATACTGGAAAGCAAACTTTCTGAAGCGATCGACATTTATGAAAATGATATAATTTTCTTGGAATCACTATCATCGATTCGCATGACAAGTTTGGTGCAAGATTCGAGCGGAGTAAAAATAAACCTGCATCAATTTGAAAATGAAGGGTTTACAGTTGAATTGAGAATGAACGAGGAATCAATTCCTGTACTTTTTGAAAACGATGATTCACGCATGATTGCAATCCCTGATAATTGGAAATATGTAAATCTTATGATTGCAGAAAATGTTGTTCAAACGCTTCCAATCGTAAAAGAAGAAGGATTGCTTTCAATAGCCTTGGATGATCAGTATATATTTGCTGATGGAATCACCGATTTACGTACCATGCGGTCCATCCCGAAACAGGATTTCCAATTAAACGAAATCGCTTACATTGATATGGAAAACAAACTTCAGGTTGAAGTTGCCGGGAATTCTGATTGGTCAACAGAGCTTGGATTATTTATAAATGATTCTTTATTGTGGGAGTGGAATTCCACTCCGGGATTTGAAGTAAGTTTTCTTGATTCGAATTGGGCTTTGCAAACATCAAAGGATTATAGTTGGCTGCATCTTTGCCGGGTTAATGAAAATGATGAATGGGAAATTTTGGAAAGTCGTCCACTAAATCTGCAGGAATCATTTCATGAAAGTAAGGTGCCGGACTTGGGTACATGGACGACAGTATCTTTTTCATCTTTTGGAGAATCAAACGATATTACAAGAACACAAAAGACTCATCAATTTATTCCGGAAATTTTCGCTCTCTATCAAAATTACCCCAATCCGTTTAATGCCAGCACCAATATCACATTTGATTTGTTAGAAGAAGCGAATGTCAGTTTATTCGTTACAGATGCCAGAGGGCGTAAATTGAAAGTATTCTTGGAAGAAATATTTTTAGTAAAAGGATTTTATTCTTTCGACTGGTCTGGGGAATATCAATCCAGCGGTATTTATTTTATTACTCTTCAAGCGCAATCGGGTGAATATTTGCCTGTTGTAATGAGTAGAAAAATGATCTATTTAAAATAGTTAATACGAGGTAAGGTTATGCAGGAAAATCAATTTGATGATGAATTAAAACGTATGGATGAATTGGAAAAAGATGAATCATCGGGAATCGAAAAAGGTGTTTCATTGGATGATCCACTTTCCGGTTTAGCCCTACCCCAACCCATTGTTGTAGATACCGGAACACCCTTAGGTGATGCTGTTAAAAAATTACAAGACCGTTCTTTGGGTTGCTTACTTATTGAAAGTGACAACAAATTGGCAGGTATAATGACTGAACGAGATATTCTATTGAAAGTCACAGGAAAAGGCTTGGATTTTGAAAAGGAAGTTGTAGACGATTTTATGTCACCTAATCCTGAATATTTAAAGATGGAAGATGCTGTTGCTTATGCATTGAATAGAATGGTGGTCAGTGGATTTCGTCATGTACCTATTGTAGATGATAATAAAAAGTCCGTCGGTGTTGTTTCGCTAGTGGATATTGTTCAACAAGTAGCTGCTGTTTTGGGTGAAGAAATTTTCAATTTACCTCCCATCCCAGAGCGGAAAGGATTCTCCAGGCCCGAAGGCGGTTAATGAAACATCAATTTCTCATTTTCTCCTTTATTATTTTTCTTGGCGGATGTGCCACTCATCCAACGGTTAGTACCACACCCATGGAGCAGGGTGAGAAACGTTACGGCTGGAGTTGGTCTGCGGAAAACGTATTACCTTTTCTTTGGTATCGTTATGGATTGAGCGATAAGGATGATATAGGATTTCGACTCGGGCCAGTTTATGGTTCGGGTATTGATTATAGTCGAATTCTGTTTACTAAAGATAATCAATGGGATGTGATGAATTTGGCCTGGAGTATGAATCCCAACTATAATACCGATTTTACGTATTACAAATTCAAACAGCGCAAAAGTAGAGATGATAAATTCGGAGCAATTTCCTGGTGGGGTTTGCGCATGATGTATATTGCAAAAGGAATCACCGGCGGATCGAGTACACGCATCGGATTCCTCCTTGGGGGTCAACCCAATGATAAATGGGGGTATGAAATTGGCTATAACCATGATTTTAGTTCCATGCCCATTACAAATCTTTTTGATTTTAATTGGAATGATACTGTCAAGAATGATCCTAATCTCAACAGGCGCTATAGTGATACGCCCCATACGGATCCTGCATCCGGTCTACCAACAGAGTATTCACGGCTTACGGGTATTTCTTTCCGTATTTATGTGAACTTAGGAATGAAATCTTCGGTCAAAGACTAGAAAATATAATTTAATCGCCTCTGATAATTTATGCCATCCATAAAATCTCCTGATTCTATTGTTCAGGATAGTCAGGATTTAATTCAGAAAATTAAAAACCTAATTACCCAAGCTGTCAAAGCAGAATTTGATGGAAAACCAAGTGACCACCCCTTAATTTTTGTAAATGCAATCAAAAATATTATAGGTGATGACAGGGAGCAACCTTCTCTTAAACTATTAGATCTATCTGAAAAATATATTAATCAATTTTCCAGTAGAGAAAATGAAAATCAAATAATAGATAAAATTATAAAAAAGGGATTCGGTCTGACGGTTTTTGTCGACGATGTTGAAGAAGCAATCATGTACGGGAATAAAGAAACCGCAGAGTTGGAAACAGCAAAACAGCTTTTAGCATCCGATAAATCTCCTGCAATCCTTGAATTCCTAACCGAATTAGCGCTGTATGATATTGATTCGTTGGGGTTATTTACATATCATTGGTTACGGAGTTATAATTTTCACCAAGAGAAAGAAATATTATGGTCATATTGCCGGACGATGGTGAATGAAATTTTTAAGGTTCACTTGCAGAAGCAATTTCATACAACAACCCTAAAACCACATGATCACATAAGCTCATTTCTGAATAAATATAACAAAGAAATTATACCAACATTTTCAGCAATGAACAGACTGTGGAATGAAGAGTATGTACGTATTGAAAGTTATAAGAGGTCTATTTCATCATGGCTAGAAAAGACTCAATATGCTGAAAAAATAGAAGCTGCGAATTCTGATGAATTAGAAAATTATATTGAAAACGGCGGCAGTTACTTTATTGATTTGGCAGAGCTAATTGTGGATAATCATCAATTAAATGTTGCCATACAAAAAATTGCAGAATTGGAAGGATTGCGGGGTATTGCAAAAAATGCATCACCTGAATATTTCCCCATCATATCACAATGCATTAACTTCACGACCTCTTAATCATGAAAATCGGTCCTTATCAGCTTTACAGTATTGAAACCAGTGAATTTGCACTGGACGGTGGTGCCATGTTTGGTATCATCCCTAAACCTCTTTGGGAAAAGCAGGCACCAGCCGATACTCAAAACCGCATCAAAATGGTTACGCGATCGCTTTTGCTGGTTAGCGATGAACATAAAATTATTGTGGATTCGGGTAATGGTACTAAGTGGCAGGAAAAATTCAAGGATATTTACAAAATCGAATTAGAAAATTTGAACCTTGAAAGATCTCTCGGTAAATATGGGTTTACCCCAGAGGACATTACAGATGTATACTGTACCCATCTCCATTTCGATCATGTGGGAGGTAACACAAAAATTGTGGAGGGGAAACTCGAGCCTGTTTTTCCAAACGCAACATGTTGGATTCAAAATGAAAATTGGGATTTAGCTAATTCGCCCAGTGAAAAAGATGCGGGGAGTTTTATGAGCGATGATTGGTCAGTTCTTGCAGAAAATGATATGATTCAATTTGTTGACGGCAAAGAATCCTTTCTACCCGGAATTGATCAACTATTAACCTACGGACATACAACGGGTATGATGCAACCCATCATCGGTGATTCGTCACAGAAATTAATTTACATGGCAGACCTTATTCCCATGGCGGCGCATATTCCTTTACCTTGGGTCATGGCTTATGATATACAGCCCGTTCAAACCGTTCAGGAAAAGGCGGAAATTTTACCCAAAATTGTGGATGAAGAATGGATATTATTTTTTGAACATGACCCGGATCATCAAGCGGCAACTGTTAATTTTGATGGTAAGCATTATAGATTGAAAGATGCGGTGACGATTAGTGAATGATGAAGGACGGAAAGAGGAACTTTATTTAAAGGGCTTGGAAGCATATCACTTGGGCAAGTATAATGATGCTCATGAATTTTGGGAAGATCTTTGGTGTCATTATTATTTAAAAGACAAAATATTTATTCAAGGCTTAATCATGCTGACGGTTAGTTTTGCCCATTTACAGTACGGTAACCTGAATGGTGCAAAAGGGCTTATCAAAAAATGCCAGATAAAATTTGCTGATTATAATGGCATACACCGAAATATCAATGTTAATATTCTAATGAAAGAAATTCGCACTGTTGAAGAATATTATAATACTATTGAAAACACTTCAGAATTCAATTGGGATTTAGTACCGGAGTTAATATAATCGTGAATGTAGGATTATTTATTAAAGATTTTGAATTGGGAACGAAAGTGTCTTCCAAGCTAACTGAATTGGATTCTACGTTTGAATTTTGTGAAAAGAATACAGATCTATCAGAAAATACGAAACTGGTAATAGTAGATCTGGATAATGAGGTAACAGGAAATGAATTTTTTATACATCAAATAGCCACTGATCGAAAAGGAATCCAAATAATTGGCTACATGAAACAGGTTGTAAAAGAAAATCATGAAAAATTTAAAACAGCCGGGTGCAATGTAATTTTACCACGTTCGTCTTTGGTGAAGAATCTGTCTACATTTGTTAAATAAAGTATGGGAGAAAGTAAAATTAATAAAATTGAACGTGCTGCAAACATCATTAAAATGCTATATAATGAATATCCGGATTCAAAGTGTTCACTCAATTATAAAAGTGCACATCAATTATTAGTGGCCACGATTTTATCAGCTCAATGTACAGATCACCGCGTCAATATTGTAACAAAAGACCTGTTTCTAAAGTATAAAAAACCATCAGATTTCGCCTATTGTAAGATTACCGATCTGGCAAAGGATATACATTCGTGTGGGTACTACAATCAGAAATCAAAGAGTATACAGGGAGCAAGTTTAAGAATTGTGGAAGATCATAATGGGAATGTCCCCGATTCTATGGAGGAATTAATTAAACTACCGGGCGTTGGACGTAAAACGGCTAATTGTATTTTAGGTGAATACTATGGCCAGCCATCAGTCGTAATCGATACACACATGGTACGGATCATGAATTTGCTGGGTTTTACAAAATCGAAAGAACCTAAAAAGATTGAATTAGAACTAATGAACATATTTGAGGAAAAAGATTGGGTAAAACTGACACATATGATCATAGATCATGGCAGGGCGGTATGTATTGCTCGCAGACCGAAATGTAACAAGTGTAATTTGTCAACGATTTGCCCGTCGAGAATCAAAGAATAAAACTCATTTGCACCAAAATTATTACATATTAATTTAATAGTGTTAAAACGTTTGTATCATACAAATATATAATATGCAATTCCTGACAAAAACATTCTATTTTTGTGCTGCACACCAGTACGGACATACTGATTGGAGTACAGAAAAAAATATTGAGGTATTCAAAGAAGATGCCAAAGTACATGGGCATAATTATACCTTGGAAGTGACCGTCAAAGGCGACATAAATCAAGAAACAGGATTTATTGTTGATTTAGGTGGATTAAAAAAATTAGTAGAAGATGAAATCATTCATGTACTGGATCATTCTCAAATTGAAAAGGATATCCCATGGTTTTCCGGGAAGCAGCCATCCTCTGAAAATATGGTTGTATTTATTTGGGAAACAATTGAAGAAAAAATAAATGATGCAAAACTGCATCGTATACGATTAATCGAGACGCCGACTATTAAAACAGATTACTACGGTCCTGACAACTGCTGATGGAATTCAAAAATAAATTTTACCTGATATTGGCAGGGATATTTATTGCATCTTTAGTGTGTTCAAACCTCATTTTCCAAAAATTCTTTACTTGGACTCCATTTGGAATCTATACATTTGAAATTTCAGTTGGCATTTTACCTTATCCCATCACATTTTTAGTCACCGATCTAATTTCAGAATTATATGGAAAAAAGAAGGCCGACCAAGTTGTTATTACTGGATTGATTGCATCTGTATTTGTCATGGGTATAATCTTGTTGGCGAATTATCTACCTCAAACAGATTGGTCACCGGTGGATTCAGAAACGTTTAACCGTGTGTTTGGTCTTTTTGGTCCGGCTGTTTTTGCATCCATGGTGGCGTATTTAATTGCACAATTCATCGATATCAGAATGTTTCATTTTTGGAAACGATTAACCAAAGGAAAGCATCTCTGGTTGAGAAATAATGGATCAACTATTGTCAGTCAATTTGTAGATACAGCGGCAGTTCTATCTTTGTTATGCCTTGCAGGTGTGATTGAATGGAGTCGTTTTTTGTTACTATTAGAAAATGGGTTTTTATTTAAAGTTTTAATTGCTCTGTTAGATACACCTGTTATTTATGGTGTTATACATTTATTAAAAGGAAAAATTGAAATTGCACCATATCAAGAAGGATTTGCAAAATGAATGATCATAAAAAACTGGAAGAAATGACGAAATCATTGCTGGTTGAAATCGGCGAGGATCCATCTCGGGAAGGATTAATCAAGACTCCCCAGCGAGTAGCCAAAGCTTGGGAATTCTTTTCTCAAGGCTACACAGCCAATATAGATGATATTGTTAATGACGCGATATTTGAAGAAGACTGCAGTGAAATGGTGGTAGTCAGAGATATTGAATTTTTTAGTATGTGTGAGCATCACATGATTCCATTCTTCGGTCGTTGCCATGTTGGGTATCTTCCTGACAAAAAAGTTATCGGATTATCCAAACTACCGAGAATAGTGGATGTGTATTCTCGCCGGCTTCAGTTGCAAGAGCGCTTGACCGGTCAAATAGCTGAAACTGTACAAGAAATTTTGGAGCCGGTAGGCGTAGGTGTTGTTATGGAAGGACGACATTTGTGCATGCAGATGCGTGGTGTAGAAAAACAAAACAGCTTTGCAACAACATCTGCCATGCTGGGCCAATTTAGAAAATCCGCAGAAACACGGGCTGAATTTTTGAGTATTATAAGCATGAGGCAGTTTTAACATGGCATTAGCACAAACTCCAAAACCACCCTATTACGCAGTTATTTTTACGTCTCAACATACGGGCAAGGAACAAGAAGAATATGATAGAACATCAGCAAAAATGGTTTCATTGGCACAAAAACAACCGGGGTATTTAGGCGTTGAATCGGTCCGAAGTGATTCTGGTTTGGGGATCGCAAGTGTTTATTGGAAAGATAGGGAATCGATAAAAGCCTGGCGTCATCATCCTGAACATAAGAAAGCAAAAACAAGAGGGCGGACAATTTGGTACGAATATTATAAAGTGCGTATTGCGAAAGTGGAAAAAGACTATGGCAAAATATGATATAGCAATTTTAGGCGGTGGCCCCGGTGGATATGTGGCGGCAATCCGTGCTGCACAATTGGGAAAAAATGTTGCCATTATAGATAAAGATCGATTAGGCGGTATTTGCCTGAATTGGGGTTGTATTCCTACAAAAGCATTGCTCAAAAATGCAGAAGTTCTGCATTATATCAAGAATGCTGAAGCATTTGGCATTAAAATACCCAAGTATTCTGTGGATTTTCCAATGTCCATTGCCCGAAGCAGAACTATCGCAGATCAATTATCTAAAGGCATTGCCTTTTTGATGAAAAAAAATAATATAACACACATTGAAGGCAACGGAAAATTGACTTCAACTACAATCATTGAAGTAAAAAAGGGTAAAAGTAAACAAACAATTGAAGCAGATAAAATTATTTTAGCTACGGGCGGCAGACCTCGATTTTTTCCAGGGATGGAGCTTGATGGAAAACGCATTATTTCTTCGAAGGAAGCCATGTCTCTTAAGAAAATTCCAAAGAAAATGATTATAATCGGTTCGGGGGCCATTGGTGTTGAATTTGCATATTTTTACAATGAATACGGTTCCGAAATACATTTGATCGAAATGATGGATCGAATTGTTCCGATTGAAGACGAAGCTGTCTCCAAGGAATTGGCGAGAAATTTTAAAAAGGCAAAAATGAAAATCTACACTGGAGCAAAAGTGTCAAAAATAGATGCTCTTAAAACAAAGGTAAACGTTCACTTGGAACGAAAAGGGAAAAAAGAAACAATTGAAGGCGATATCGCATTAGTGGCAATCGGAGTAACAGGAAATATCGAAGGAATTGGACTTGAAGATATGGGTGTTGCAACAGAAAAGGGAGCCATTACAATAAATGAATTTAATCAAACATCCGTGCCGAAAATTTATGCCATTGGTGATGTGACTGGACCGCCATGGCTGGCTCACGTTGCATCTGCTCAAGGTCATGTAGCTGCAGAACATGCTGCCGGTCATGATACTACTCCGGTTGATTATTCAAATATTCCCGGATGTACGTATTGCCAGCCCCAAGTTGCATCTATCGGCTTGACAGAATCAACCGCCAAAGAAAAAGGCTATGATGTAACGATTGGAAAATTTGATTTTAAAGCCAGTGGTAAAGCCATGGCAGCAGGATCAACAGCCGGATTTGTAAAACTTGTTTTTGATAGCAAATATGGTGAATTACTTGGTGCCCATATTATTGGTTCGGAAGCGACGGAAATGATCGCTGAATTGGGAATGGCAAAAGCATTAGAATCCACCTGGCATGAATTGGCAACCACAGTCCATGCACATCCAACATTGTCGGAAGCAGTTATGGAAGCGGCTCTAGATGCAATGGGGCAGGGAGTGCATCAATAATGGAACAACCCGCGATTGTCCAAGATCTTGAACCTTTGAAAGGTTTGTCAGTTAAGGACTTGGGCAAGCAAAATTATCAGGAAGTGTGGGATTTACAGAAAGCAATGCAGTTTAAACGCATTAATAATGAAATTGAAGATTCAATATTATTAGTGGAACATGAACCCGTGTATACAATGGGTAAAAATGCCAATGAAAATCATCTATTGCAAAATTACCCCAATGATGTAAAGGTCTTTCATATTGAGCGGGGCGGAGACATTACCTTTCACGGTCCGGGACAACTGGTGGGCTATCCCATCATTGACCTGCACAACTACACGTTGAGCATCAGTTGGTTCATGCGTTCACTGGAAGACATCATTATTAATACACTCAAACACTTTAGCATTGCAGCAAATTGCAAAGAAGGTCTCACAGGTGTATGGGTAAAAGATGAAAAGATTGCTGCTTTAGGCGTGCGTATATCACGATGGGTAACCATGCACGGATTTTCATTAAATGTGAATACACAACTTCATTATTACGACAGCATTATTCCCTGCGGAATCTTTGAATATGGTGTAACATCCATGGAAAAAGTATTAGGTAAAGAAATTGATATGGATGAAGTGAAGCAGGTACTTATTCAACAGTTCGAAAATGTTTTTAACTCACATCAAACCCCGGTGAACTGATGGCACGTTTACACGGTTTCATGAAAAAGGAATTGCTGGAAGTCTATCGGAATATGGTGACAGCCCGCCGATTGGATGAGAAAATGCTGATCATGCTAAAACAAGGTAAAAGCTTTTTCCATATGGGTGCTTCCGGTCATGAAGCTGCACAATTAGCCGCTGCTAAAGTAATACGGCCGGGTAAAGATTGGTCTTACCCTTATTATCGGGATAGTGCGTATTGTTTGGGTTTGGGAATGACAACACGAGAACAATTGCTCTCTTTTCTTGCCCGGGAAGCAGATCCGAACTCCGGGGGACGTCAGATGCCCCATCATTATGGTCATAAAGCACTGCGCATAGTTAGTCAATCCAGTCCCACAGGAACACAATATCTGCAAAGTGTTGGAACAGCCATAACGCGTAAATGGGAAGAATCCAAAGAAATCGTATACGTTTCCAGCGGCGAAGGAACAACCAGCCAAGGGGATTTCCATGAAGCGTTGAACTGGTCAAGCCGGAAAAAAGCACCTGTTATTTTTCACATTGAAAACAATGAATATGCTATCAGTGTCCATATTTCAGAGCAAACGGCTGGAGGATCTATTTATTCCATGGTTTCCGGTTATCATAATTTGGCCCGCTTTGATGTAGACGGTACAGATTTCTTTGAAACTCATCTGGCATTTAAAAAAGCGGCTGAACGAGCACGGAAAGGAAAAGGTCCATCAGTCATAGTAAGTCATGTGGTACGATTAATGCCACATTCTTCTTCAGATGATCAGCGTAAATACAGAACAGAAGATGAACTATCTGTCGACATTTCCAAAGATCCAATAACGAAATTTGAAAAAATGTGCACGGATGCAGGAACGATTAATCAAAAAGATTTTGATAAGATTAAAAAAGAGGTTTTTAAACAAATTACAGATGATGCAGAATGGGCTGAACAGCAAGACCATCCTGATATTGAAACAGCTTTGGATCATATTTATTCAAGTAACAATCAATTAAAAGAAACGAACATAAAAAAAGTCTCGGATAAAATTGTCATAGTTGATGCCATAAACCATGCGTTGGCAGAAGAAATGAAAACGAATGAAAAAATGGTCATATTCGGACAGGATATTGCTGATCCAAAAGGCGGCGTTTTTACTGCAACGAAAGGACTTTCAGATACATTTGGAAAAGAAAGAGTATTCAATTCTCCCTTAGCAGAATCATCTATTATCGGCACAGCCGTGGGCATGGCTGTTGCCGGTTGGAAGCCGGTTGTTGAAATACAATTTGGGGATTATATTTGGTACGGAATGATGCAAATCAGAAATGAAGTTGTTACCATGCGATACAGATCCAATAATGCTTGGAGTTGCCCAATGGTCATTCGTGTAACTGTGGGAGGATATATTCACGGTGGGCCGTGTCACAGTCAATCTATAGATGGCTATTTTATCCATCTTCCGGGTTTATATATTGCTTATCCTTCTAATGCTGCAGATGCGAAAGGATTGCTGAAGGCTGCTTGCCGGATGGATGATCCTGTTTTGTTTATGGAACATAAAGGATTGTATCGCCAAGGTTATTGTACGACTGTTGAGCCGGATAAAAATTATGTTCTGCCTTTTGGTAAAGCAAGGGTGGTTCAGGATGGCGATCAGGTTACACTCATTACGTGGGGTGCCATGGTCCAAAAATCCATAGAAGCTGTAAAAGCGTGTGATGCAGTGGGAGCTGTAGAAATAATTGACCTCCGTACCTTAAACCCTCTGGATAAGGATTCGATTCGAACGTCGCTGGATAAGACAGGAAAAGCGATGGTTGTATATGAAGATAATCTTACCAATGGACCCGGAGCTGAAATATCAGCCATCATTGCAGATGAATTTTTTGAATTACTTGACGGACCCATCAAACGTGTTGCTGCAAAAGATTCGCCGGTTCCATATAACTGGTTTTTGGAAGAGAAAATTTTGCCCCAGACTGCTGATATTGTAGCGGCATTAACAGAATTGTTGGAGTATTGATCATGGTTGTTGATGTTGTCATGCCCAAAATGGGTGAATCGATTACAGAAGGGACAATTCTGGAATGGCGGAAAAAAGTGGGCGATACAATCGAAGCGGATGAAATTTTGTTGGAAATTGGAACCGATAAAGTCGATTCGGAGATTCCTTCACCCAATAGTGGCACCCTTACAGAAATTTTAGCAAAACCCAATGATGTGATTGATGTGGGCAATGTTATTGCCCGTATCGAAACGGATGATACCGGCGCAACTAAATCTGCGCCGAAAATTGAACCGGAGAAAGAATCTGAACCTACGCCACAATCTGATCCACCTGTTTCAGCAAAGAAAATATCGAAACCTGCTGCACCTTCCTCAGAGAAAACGTATTATACACCCGTTGTTAATTCTATTGCCCATAAGGAAGGTATAAGCCAGGAAGAACTGGCAAGGATTGTTGGTTCAGGTAAAAACGCCCGAGTCACAAAGAAAGATCTTCTTGCTTATCTTGAACAACGATCGTCTGCACCTAAAGATTTTTCTCCTGCTTCTTCGGTTTCACAGCTTTCTGATAAACGTGTTGAAATGAACAAAATGCGTAAATCTATCGCCGATCATATGCGTATGAGTTTGGATACATCAGCCCATGTCCATCTGATGATTGAAGTGGATATGACTCATATTGTTCAATACGTTGCTGCAAATGAAGTGAACTTCAACGCACAAGAAGGCTTTTCTTTAACCTATACACCTTTCATTGTGTATGCTTGTGTTCGAGCATTGCAGGCTTTCCCTGATATGAACAGTTCACTGGATGGGACAACCATCATTCACAAGAAAAATGTGAATATTGGATTAGCTGTAGCTGTAGGAGGTGGTTTAATGGTTCCCGTCATTTCACAATGTGAAGAATTAAATTTTCTAGGACTGTGTAGAAAAGTGCGTGATTTAGCTGTTCGTGCCAGAAGTAAAAAAATCAATCCGGAAGAACTTTCAGGTTCGACATTTTCCATTTCGAATTATGGTATGTTTAATGTATCAATAGGAACACCCATCATTAACCAGCCGAATGTTGGCATTTTAGGCGTGGGTACTATCAAGAAAAAACCAATTGTCATCGAAACAGAGCAGGGTGATTCAATCGGAATTCGGAGTATGATGTATTTGTCACTTGGCTTTGATCATCGTTTGATTGATGGAACCGGCGGTGCAAAATTTATTGAAACAGTCCAAAAAAATCTTGAAAATATGGATCTGGAGAATTTGTTCTGATGGAAGGTATTCAAGAACTGAAAATAAGAAAACCCAAAATTCGTTTACATATCGGTGATGGCTATAGATTTGTAGATAGTATTGTACAGACAAATAATCTCAACACTGTCTGCGAAGAAGCGCGCTGTCCGAATATTTATGAATGTTGGGATCGGGGAACAGCCACACTTATGATTCTGGGGGATACCTGTACGCGTGCCTGTGGATTTTGTTCAGTGAAAACAGGACGTCCAACTTGGAATGATCCGTTGGAACCAACTCGAACTGCCTTGGCAGTAAAGAAAATGAAATTACGTCATGTGGTCATCACTTCGGTAGATAGAGACGATCTGAAAGATGATTTTGGTGCAGAAATTTGGGCTGAAACAATCGAAACAATTCATACGTATGCCCCATCCTGCTCTGTGGAAGTTTTAACGCCGGATTTCCAGGGATTCTTTCCTGCTCTGGAAAAAGTGTTTGCAGCAGAACCGGAAATATTTTCTCACAATGTGGAATGTGTTGAGCGAATAAGCAAACACGTTAGGTCCCAAGCAAATTGGCAGCGAAGTTTGAATGTATTACAGCAGTCCGTTGATTATGGTTTATTGACAAAAACGGGCATAATGGTTGGCTTGGGAGAAACAATGGATGAAGTCGTTGCTACAATGCATGAGGTTGTTGAAATTGGTGTGAAGATATTCACCATTGGTCAATATTTACAACCAACTCAAAAACATTTACCTGTGGACAGGTATGTTGGAAATGAAGAATTTGATGAATATAGAAAAATAGGATTAGACATGGGATTTAGTGTTGTTGAATCAGGGCCATTGGTGCGAAGTTCATACCATGCTGATGAACAGGCACGTTTAAGTGGAGTATTGATTTAAATGAATAAAACATTTGTTTTTAGTTTGGTTGCAATAGCTGGAATACTTTTGGCAGTTAGTGCATATACAAAACAAGACTTTAATAAAACCATTGAACCAAACATTGTTAAAAAGGATGGCGTTGTGATGGTTGATGGTAAAATTCCTCCCCAATTATCCGATCTTTTCATAGATCAGGAGGATGGTCCTCATCAAAAATATGTAGATGAAAAATCTTGTTTGAAGTGCCATAAGCAAGAGATGACAATCCCTGGAATTGGCTTGGTTCCTAAAATTCTCCATGAATTTCGTCCGGATTGTGTTTCTTGCCATTTATTACCTTCGAGGACTATGTGACGATGGGGCTTATTAAGTCTGCCACATATGCATAATGAGTACAATGGCATGTTTTTTGATTAAATTAATACAAATATTTAAAAAGGATTATCAATGGCTGAAGAACTAAAGCAAAAAACGGAAGAATATCCGGTAATGCCCTTAAGGAATACTGTCCTGTTTCCACAGCAGGTTATTCCCATTTATGTTGGCAGGGAAAAATCCTTAAAATTGATTAACGACTTATCTCCCCAGGGAAAGCACATCGTCGTTGTGGCGCAGGAAGATGGGTCTATTGAAGATCCTAAACCTGAAGATTTATATGCGTTTGGAACTCTGGCAGTTGTATTAAAAGTTTTTGATATGCCTGATAACAGTAAATCAGCCATCGTTCAGGGAGTAGAACGGGTTAAAATGCTGGATTACGTAGACAATGACCCCTATTATATTGCCAAAATTTCCCGCGTTAAAGATGTGGAAGAGTCTGATATTGAACTGGATGCATTGGTTAAAAATCTTCGCAGTACTTTTTCAGAACTGATTCAAGTAGCTCCCAATTTAACTGAAGAACATTCGGGCATGCTGTCAAACATTCAAAAACCGGCACGTCTTGCTGACAGGGCCATATCACTTTTAACAGTTTCCAATTCTGAAAAACAAGACATATTAGAAGAGCTCGATGTTAAAGCACGTGTAGAAAAATCTATCGCAGTTTTAGCCAGAGAAATACAGCGAATAAAACTGGGTGAGGAAATTCAAACTGAAGTCCATGATGAAATTTCTAAAACTCAGCGTGAATATTATCTGCGAGAGCAAATGAAAGCCATCAAGAAAGAATTAGGTGAAGATGAAGGGTCAGTAGAACTCTCTGAATTGGAAACAAAAGTCAAAGATGCAAAAATGTCTGAAGATGCGGAAAAAGTTGCTTTGAAGGAATTGGACCGTTTGTCCAATATACCCACTCAATCCCCGGAATATTCTGTTGCACGAACTTACATTGAATGGTTGGCTGATTTGCCTTGGTCTAAATCGTCTAAGGAAACCGTAGACGTAAAAAAAGCCCATAAAATTTTGGATGAGGATCATTATGGACTGGATAAGGTAAAAGAACGGATTTTGGAATATTTAGCTGTTCGGGCCCTTAAACAGAAAAAAGATCCAAACGGCGCTATTCGTGGTCCAATTCTTTGTTTTGCCGGACCTCCGGGAGTGGGTAAAACATCTTTGGGAAAATCCATTGCCCGCTCAATGGGACGGGAATTCATCCGTATTTCCCTGGGTGGTGTGCGGGATGAAGCTGAAATACGCGGCCACCGTAGAACATATATCGGTGCTTTACCGGGACGAATCATTCAATCGTTGAAAAAATGTGGTAAAAATAATCCGGTATTTATGCTGGATGAGATTGATAAACTGGGTATGGATTTCCGTGGCGATCCTTCTTCCGCTCTTTTGGAAGTACTGGATCCGGAGCAAAATAACACATTCAGCGATCATTACTTGGAAGTGGACTTTGATTTGAGCAAAGTTATGTTTATTGCCACGGCTAATTACCAGGACCCAATTCCTCCGGCACTGAAAGACAGGATGGAAATATTGGAATTCAGTGGATATATCGAAGATGAAAAATTAAAGATAGCCGAGCGACACTTGATTCCCAAGCAGATCGAAGAAAACGGGCTGACTAAAAAGGAAGTTGGATTCGATGATACATCTGTAAAGGAATTAATCCGTTCATATACCCGTGAAGCCGGTGTACGAAACCTTGAACGGGAGATAGCGAATGTGCTCAGAAAAGTTGCCCGGGAAAAAGTTGATAAGAAAACTAAAAAAACAAACCTGTCAAAGAAGAAAGTATTAGGCTATTTAGGTGCACCGCGTTTTTATTCAGAAATTGCTGAACGAACAACAAAACCAGGAGTAGTAACAGGTCTGGCCTGGACAGCCGCAGGAGGCGATATACTTTTTATCGAATCCTCTAAAATGAAAGGAAAAGGGAATTTAACATTGACCGGACAACTTGGTGATGTGATGAAAGAATCTGCAACTGCAGCGTTAACTTATATTCGTTCCCACACAGACATTTTGGGTCTTGAAGATGACTTTCATGAAAAAACGGATATTCATGTTCATGTACCGGCCGGAGCGATTCCAAAAGATGGTCCCTCAGCCGGTGTGGGTATGTTTACATCAATCTTATCATTATTAACTGGAAAATCTGTGGAAAATAGAGTTGCAATGACAGGTGAAATTACATTGCGAGGAAATGTCTTACCCATTGGCGGTGTTAAAGAAAAAGTAACCGCTGCCCACAGATCAGGAATAAAAACCATCATTCTACCGGATCATAATAAAAAGGATCTTGAAGAAATCCCTGATCATATCAAAAAAGATCTAACATTCCATTTTGCAAAAGAAATGATGGATGTGATTGATGTAGCATTACCGGGTACGAATGGTCGTAAGAAAAAGACTGTAAAGAAAAAAAGTTCTAAAACAAAAAAAGCATCATAATTTCGCAACCGTTTTTGGGCGATTAACTTCCGCCTACATTGCAAAGGCAATTACGGCGGACAGCCTGCCCGCCGGAGGAACATAGGCGGGGCAGCTGGCAAAAACCAGCTTCGTTCAAAAAATGTTTATTAAAAAAGGGCGATTAACTTCCCGACACCTGCACTTTGTTACGGTGTGCGGGGCAGGCAGCTGGCAAAAACCAGCTTCGTTCAAAAAATGTTTATTAAAAAAGGGCGATTAACTTCCCGACACCTGCACTTTGTTACGGTGTGCGGGGCAGGCAGCTGGCAAAAACCAGCTTCGTTCAAAAAATGTTTATTAAAAAAGGGCGATTAACTTCCCGACACCTGCACTTTGTTACGGTGTGCGGGGCAGGCAGCTGGCAAAAACCAGCTTCGTTCAAAAAATGTTTATTAAAAAAGGGCGATTAACTCAGCTGGTCAGAGTGCCTCCCTTACAAGGAGGAAGTCGGGAGTTCAAATCTCTCATCGCCCACC
>JACKQG010000928.1_pt1 | contig 39103 bp, 27 predicted proteins | sample 8237621 | NCBI WGS metagenome assembly JACKQG01 (sample SAMN15677084, study PRJNA649215) | marine metagenome | biome: marine; feature: Black Sea; material: saline water; isolation source: suspended particulate matter (SPM) from the Black Sea western gyre | collected 2013-06-09/2013-06-10 | depth... | reverse complement strand
CTCAGAAGATAAGATAAAAAGATTAACCGAATGGTTGACTTTTCCGCAGTAATTAAAGACAATGCTTGCACACAGCCGATGATACTTCAAGCGCTTCTTATAAGCATCGGTGATAATTTTTAAGGAAAAACGTACTTAGGTACGATAAATCAGCTCTGCAACAAAATTATAAATGGAAGAGAAACGGAAGAAACCAAGCATAATGGCTTATATTGTAGTTGGAATATGCCTTGTGCCTTTGGCATATCTGGGACGGGGGCTTTATTACGGCGCAAAAACAATACATGAGCTTTTGGCAGAGAACAAACATCTCAAACAGGCCATAACAAATCTTACACACGAGGAACAAATAGGCTATGCTAAGGTTATAAGCCAGCAAAAAATAGACAATAAGCTTCTTACCACAATAAAATTTATTGAAACCGCCCGTGACGATAAACTAAAGAAGATTCTTGAAAAAGAATACACAATCGAAGGCGACATAATCCACTTTGACGCCCTGATTGTAAAGTTCGGTAATAAAATGGTCATGGATGGCACGACAAGGGCGCTATACCTTTGGAGAAGAGTCTATGGCGAGAAAATGACTCCGGAAGAAGGCTTTGCCATAGAACAGCCCGACATCGAACCTCAACGATATAGAGACCTGCTTAAAGCTTTGCCGATAAAACAGAGTCAAATGTTCTGGTCAAATATTTGGGACCTGGCAAATGACCCAAAGAAGTTAAAAGAATACGACATTGAAGCCGTCTATGGCAACGCCGTTTATACAAGACTTACAAAAGGACTTATTTACATATTCAAGATAAGTCCGACAGGTCAGGTTTATCCTGAAACCGTACCCGATATGTAATAATCGTAATTCGCCCGTCAGGATAAATCTGCTTCGATTAGACGCTATTTAGAGCTTCTAATCATTTTTTCAACTATAACCTCCACTGCATTTCATAAGTTTTGTAGGAACAAGGTTCTTGATTGACGGATTTGAGGGTTGCCGTTATTGTATAAGTTCGAAAATTTGACGTTGGATTGAAGGATTTGCATCTAATGAAGGGAAATACTGATTTTGATATTATCGTAGTGGGAGGCGGGATTGTCGGCCTGGCATCGGCCTACAAGATTACGCTGAACCATCCTGATATTCGTATTGCCGTATTAGAAAAAGAAAACAGGGTAGCAGCTCATCAAACAGGCCATAACTCCGGTGTTATTCATTCGGGCCTGTACTATAAGCCCGGCTCAAATAAAGCAAAAACATGCACCGCAGGACGGAAAGAACTCGTTGCTTTTGCAAAAAAATATCGAATCCCCTACAAGATTTGCGGGAAAATAATAGTAGCAACAGAAGAAAAAGAGCTTCCCGGCCTCGAAAAGATTTTCCAAAACGGCCAGAAGAACAACATAGAAGGCATTGAAAAAATCGGCTCGGATGAATTAAAGCAAATTGAGCCGTTCTGCTCCGGCATCGCAGGGATACAAGTGCCCTGCACGGGAGTTATTGATTTCGTCCGGGTAGCAAACAAGCTGGCCGAGTTGGTAGAGAAGAAGGGACAAGACAACAAAGTTCTGATATCGCATAAGGTTATAGGCTTCGATAAACACGACTTCTATACAAAAGTTGTAACAAACAGAAAGGCTTTCGATACAAAGTATATTATCAACTGTGCGGGACTTCAATCTGACAGAATAGCAAAAATGGACGTCTTAGAGACTGCGGTCAGGATAGTTCCCTTCCGTGGTGATTATTACGAGCTGACGGAAGAGGCCTCAGAAAAAGTCAAAAACCTGATATATCCTGTCCCAAACCCGGATTTTCCCTTTTTGGGCGTTCATTTTACACGGATGGTTAACGACAAAGTCGAATGCGGCCCAAATGCGGTCTTTTCGTTCAAAAGAGAAGGTTACAACAAAACAGATTTTAGCCTGAGAGACACCTGGGATGCTATAACTTATCCCGGTCTTTGGAAAATGTTGTGGGAGCATTGGAAATATGGGCTGGGAGAATACAAACGTACGTTCTCAAAAAAATCATTCCTTCAGCAATTGCAAAGACTTATTCCTTCACTTGGCCTCGATGATATAAAGCCCGGCAAGTCAGGCGTGCGTGCCCAGGCCCTTGGGCCGAACGGCGAACTGATCGATGATTTCAGGATTGAAAGACATAGAAATTGTATCCATGTTTTAAATGCACCCTCGCCGGCCGCGACTGCATCACTTGCTATCGGTGATTATATAAACCAGAAAGCAACAGAATATTTTAAGCTCTGAAAATAGTGTATTATTTTTTTTGAGCATGTCGGAAGGAGAATTTTATGAACCGTCGTGTTTTTTTGAAAACTATGGGGTCAGGGATCGCTTCGCTGGCGTTGCCGAGCTGCATAGCCAACTCTAATCAGCTAAAAGAAGTTCCTCAAGCACATAAAAAACCAAATATCGTTTTCATACTCATAGATGATATGGGCTGGACAGATGTAGGCTGCTACGGCAGCGAGTTTCACGAAACGCCCAATATCGACCGATTAGCCAAAGAAGGGATGCACTTCACTAATGCATATGCCGCCTGCCCGGTCTGCTCTCCAACACGCGCCAGTATCATCGCCGGTCAGTATCCAGCCCGAGTAGGCATTACTGACTTTATACCGGGACATTGGCGGCCATGGGAAAAGCTAATTGTACCACAGAACAGGTTGCAGTTACCGCTCGAAGCAATTACTATCCCCGAAGCCCTTAAAGAACAGGGCTACACCACAGCCCACATCGGCAAGTGGCATCTCGGCGGACGGGGCTATTTCCCTGAAAACCAGGGCTTCGATATGGCCATTCAAGGAGGGACCAATCGCAACGACAAACGAGTTACTTCTTTCACTGACAGCGCCATAGAATTCATCCAGACCAACTCAGATAAACCGTTTTTCCTCCATCTGTCACACAACACAGTGCATATCCCATTGGAAGCTCCACAGGAACTAATCGACAAATACCAAAACAAAGCAAAACCACCAACCGGCGTCAATAATCCTACCTATGCAGCTATGGTCGAGCACCTCGACAACAGTATCGGCCGGATAACAAAGAAGCTCGACGAATTGAATCTTGCCGACCGAACCATTGTAATTTTCTTCTCAGATAACGGCGGATTATATCAGGCCTATGGCGGCTATCAGGGCAACAGAGAGCCTGTCTCAACTAACGAACCGCTTCGCGGCGAAAAGGGAACTCTTTACGAAGGTGGAATCCGCGAACCGCTGATTGTTCGCTGGCCAGGCGTAGTCAAACCGGGAACCTCCTGCAGCACACCGGTTACCAGCGTCGATTTCTATCCGACCTTTTTAGAGATTGTTGGAGCCAAAGGTAATCCATCGCATGTACTCGACGGAGAAAGCATCCTGCCGTTACTCAGGCGAACCGGTACACTCAAACGCAATGCGATATACTGGCACTACCCCCATTATCATCACTCCAGGCCCGCAGGAGCAATTCGAGACGGAAACTTCAAGCTAATTGAGTTCTTTGAGGATGGCCGGCTCGAGCTTTATAATCTCAAACGCGACATCTCAGAAAAGTACAATCTTGCAATGAAAAATCCGGCAATATCTGCCCAGCTACAGAAAAAACTCGCCGCTTGGAGAGATTCGGTTGATGCCAAAATGCCCACACCGAATCCGGATTACGACCCGTCAAAGGCACACGAATGGGGCCGTCGGTAACGAAAGTAATCGCGTAAATAATTTCTTGAAGTTTTGCTTATCATAATGAAATCCTGTAAGAGTAAAACATAATGAAAAAAAACAAACTCAGGAGAAGGGAATTCCTGCGAGCCGCCGGACTTGGAGCCGCTTCGGCGTTACTCGGCTGTAACGTTGCAGAAACTAAAACATCTGACTCTCCGAAAGAGCTTCCGGCTTCTTATTCACCTTCAAACCTTATCAAGCCTAACATTCTTTTCATTATGACCGACCAGCATAGAGCAGACCTGATGACTTGTGCAGGCAGAGACCTGGTTCCCACACCAAATATCGATCTGATTGCCTCACGTGGCATCCGGTTTACAAATGCTTATTGTCCTTATCCTGTCTGTGTCGCTTCAAGAATGGCTTTGCTGACTGGGCTCTATGCACACAGCACCGGCGCAATAACCAATACCAACCAGCTTGACTGGCGCTACCGCACTATGGCTCATCATTTTGCTGAAAACGGTTATCTAACCGCCTTGATAGGCAAGATGCACTTTGCAAATGCCCACAATCACGGCTTCGAATATTATATGTCCATCAACGACTGGCTGATGTATTTGGGCCCGAAAGTACAGCACTATGCCAATGAGATTGCCAATCATCCGCTGGGACAGCACTTTTTCAAAACAGTGGATGATAGTGGAGCCGGCCTGCCTGATTTAGACGGATTGTGGCCAAAGGGTAGCCCCTGGGTTGGCAATGTCGAAAAATACAACTTTGACAGCATGGCCTCAAAACTTGAAGCCGAAGACCATCTGGATATGTTTATAGCTCGCGAGGCGGCCAAATTTATAACCAGATATCGCCGACAGCCATTCTTTCTGCTAACCAGTTTTATGAAACCGCATTCCCCTTTTTATCCTCCGAGACAATGGGCCGAAAAATATCCCGTCGATAAGATGAAACTACCGGAAGTTGGTGATATATCCAAATATCCACCACACATCCAGCGGCGCATTAAAAATACACAAGCGCAGGGCCAAAAACGCCAGCGGGCGCATCGAGCAGGTTACCTCGGCAACCTCGCTTTTGTTGATACATGTGTAGGATACGTGTACAGGGCGCTAGTAAAAGAAGGTCTTCTGAATAATACCATAGTTATATATACTTCCGACCACGGCGAGATGGATGGTGACCACGGGTTATACCAGAAGTTTTGTCTGTTCGAGCCGTCTGTTAAAGTGCCGTTGATTGTAAGTTATCCGAACAATCTACCGCAAAACAAAGTAACCGCAGCATTAACTGAATACTTCGGCCTATACCCAACATTAGTCGAGTTGACAAGCGTAAAACCACCAGAAAAGACAACGATACATGACATACCCGGCGCACCTGAAAAGATGGATGCAGCCAGTTTTGCCGATATTCTGCGCAAACCTGATATGAATGGGCCTTCGGCGGCGTTCAGTGAATATAATTTAAGGACCAGAACCTGTGAATATATGATTCGCACTCGGCGTTATAAGTACATTTTCAATCACGGCTCAACACATGAATTGTACGACCACGAAACCGACCCTGGTGAATTCGTAAATCGCATTAACGATCCTGCTCTAAAAAAGGTACAAAATCAATTGCACGACCGGCTCTTTGCATGGTATAATCCTCAAAATAACCCTTATCGTCCTGCTTAGACTATCCATTTATATTTCAAAAAAGATACGGTAGTAAAAAGGAGCTTAAATTATGGCGGAAAGTTTTGATGTTGTAGTAATCGGCAGCGGCCCAGGCGGTTACGCCGCCGCTATAAGATGTGTACAAAGGGGTGCTTCGGTAGCAGTTGTTGAAAAAGGTGATATCGGCGGCACATGCCTGAATTGCGGATGTATCCCATCGAAGACATTGCTTGCTTCGGCCCACACGCTGCTAATGATTAAGCATGCCGCTATGATGGGTATTGACGTCAATACAGCCACTGCCAACTGGCCGAAAATCCAGGCAAGAAAGGATGCCGTAGTAGGCGGCTTTCGAAAAGGTCTGACAGGGTTAATAAAAAGCCACAAAGTGGAAATACTACAGGGCCGGGCCGTAGTTACAGAACCTAACCAAATTAAAGTCGAAACAGAAACCGTACCAATGCAGGTACAGGCCGGCAAAATAATCCTGGCAACCGGCTCACAGCCAAGCCAAATCCCGACAGTTCCCTTCGATGGCCAAACCGTTATCAGCAGTAAAGAAGCCCTCGGATTGCAGCAGATACCCAGCTCAATGGTAATCATAGGCGGCGGAGTAATCGGCTGTGAAATGGCCTGCGTTTATGCCGCGATGGGAACTAAAGTAACGATTGTTGAAGCTCTTTCAAGATTGATTCCCATGGAGGACCAGTGGGTGGGCCGGCTAATAGAACGTGAATTTAAAAAGCTCGGTATTGATTCGCACACAGGCCAGAAGGTAACTTCCGTCGATACGACAGTTACACCGGCAAGAGTAATGCTAGAAAACGGCCAAACAATCGACGCAGAAAAAGTGCTCGTCTCCGTGGGACGAAGAGCGGTAGTTGACGAGGAAACCGTCCAGGCCCTGAATCTACAGATGAACGGCCCTGCTATTGCGGTTAATAAAAAGTTAGAAACCAATGCCCCCGGCGTTTATGCCATCGGCGATGCCGTAGGCACCACCTATTTAGCCCACGGCGCCTTCGCAGAGGCCGAGGTTGCGGCAGTCAATGCCACGGGAGGTGATGAAAATATAGCCGACTATTCGCTTATACCACGCGCTGTTTATACATTCCCGGAAATTGCATCCGTTGGCAAAAGTGAAGAAACCTGCATAGAACAGGGCCTCGATGTATCTGTCGGAAAGTCGTTCTTCAAAGCCAACGGCCGAAGTGTGGCGCACAATGAAACAATCGGCGAAATAAGGGCTGTAAGGGACAATTCGACCAACAAAATCATCGGTGTTACCATGGTTGGCTCTATGGTTACAGAAATGATAGGCGCAGCAAGAACACTGATAGGCAGTACCGAAAAAATCACTGACATAAGCTTCCCTCATCCGACCGTTTCTGAGGTGCTCAAAGAAGCCGCCGAAGACGCCTTCGGCCTGAGCCTGCACAATCCACCAAAAGCATAAACGATACGCATGTTAGAACAATTTACAACTGAGATTTGTAAATCGAAATTCGTAAATTCTCTTCGTATTATTGACTGCGGGCTTGCTGATTATAGAGAAATCCTGCAGCTACAGCACCAAATGCAAGAGAAAAGACGCCTTGGTGAAATACAAAACACTGTCCTAATAGTTGAGCATCCTCCTGTCATTACTTTAGGCGCCCGGCAAAGTGCAAATAAACTATTAGCTACCAGAGATGATTTAGCACAAAAACATATCGACATCATCGATATACGAAGGGGCGGCGGTACAACAGCACACAATCCGGATCAGTTGGTCTTTTATCCGATATTAAATTTACAGGAGCTTAACCTCGGAATTAGCGAATATATCAGAAAGCTGGAATCAATAGGTGCGGAATTATTAGAGCAATCCGGTGTCCATGCCGAAAGAAAGAAAGGTTTGCCGGGTCTATGGATTGGTGAAAAAAAAATCGCCTCTATCGGCGTACGTGTATCTAAATTTATAACCTATCACGGTATGGCAATAAACATTAAAAACGACCTTAGTATTTTTGATTTTCTTATCCCGTGCGGCCTGGACGGCGTGGAAATGACATCGGTGCTGAAACAGACCGGCAAACACTGTTCAATGAAGCAGGCAAAAGAAAGATTGTCTCAACTACTAATAAGGCATTTTTCTTAACATAAAAAGAAAAATACAAAATGCTGAATATCGAATCCAAGCATCGAAAACTGCCCCCCTGGTTGCGAAGGCCCCTGCCGTCAGATGCCGCTTTCCACCATACCCGGAAGATTCTCGACTCTCTGGGGCTGGAAACTATTTGCAGTAATGCAAACTGCCCGAATCAAGGCCAGTGCTGGTCAAAAGGCACAGCAACTGTCCTTATTTTAGGCAAAGTCTGCACGAGAAATTGCAAATTTTGTTCCGTAGCCTGCGGCAAGCCCACACCGCCGGATATTACCGAGCCACTTCGCCTGGCCCAGATGGCAAAGCAAATGAAGTTGAAGTACATCGTGATTACCAGCGTAAACCGCGATGATTTACCGGATGGTGGTGCAGGCCACTTTCGCGATTGTATTAACGAAGTAAGACGACAGTGTCTGGATATGAAATTCGAAATACTAACGCCCGACTTTGTTAATTGCCAAAGACAGGCGTTGAAAATCCTGTGTACAGCTTCACCTTTTGTCTTCGCCCACAATGTTGAAACAGTTCCATCACTGTACAAAATCGCCAGGACCGGCGGAAACTATCAGCGTTCTCTTAATTTGCTCAAACTGGCCAAAGAATGCTCCGATAATATCCAAACAAAATCCTCAATTATGCTCGGATTAGGGGAAACCGATGATGAGGTCGAGCAAGTACTGAAAGATCTGGGTAATGTCGGCTGTGAAAGAGTTACCATCGGTCAATATCTAAAACCATCAAAAAATTCACTCGAGGTTGTTGAATACATAACACCTGACAAATTCGATCTCTGGAAGCGAAAAGCAATAGAATTGGGATTTCGCTGGGTTATATCTTCACCGTTCGCCCGTAGTTCGTACTTTGCGGAACAGGAACACACCTTATAGCCACGTTTCAACTTCAATATAGATGTTTATATCGGACATTAAAAACGCATTTTCACCATCATTCAGGTCAGCCGTCTTGTCTTTATCTGCAACATTTCTTATACTTTAATCAGGTTAAAGAGAAGTTTGTACAATTTCTTAAACGCAGTGTATTTTCCGGGGGGAGAAAAAATGGCACCTGCAAAAAAGAAATCAGCACAACAAGATAATCGTGGCGCAGTACTCATAATATCTATGATATTCGTGCTTATATTTTCCGCTTTAGCCGTCTCAATGGCCACTATGTCCGGCACCAATGTCCAGCTTGCCTCAAATCAGCACAAGGTTGGCTCTGCAATTGCCAGCACCGAATCTGGCCTGGAAGCAATGAGATATTGGCTTAACAGAGTCGAATTTCCAAGTTCGACCCCAACATCTAATTATTTCGGCGAAATAGTCAGTACCCTGCAAACTGACCTGTCTGCCAACAGTATTACAAATATCACAGTTTATAATAACGGCACAATACCACCTGTTCCGCTGGACTCTGCAAGCGGACAAGCTTTTGAGAGCGAAATTCTTATCGATCCCAATAACGCAGATATTTTGCAGCTTTCATCCATAGGCGGTGCTGACATAACACGTACTATAAGAGTTCAATACAATATTCAACCCTACGAATATCCTATCTTCGACTTCGGACTGGCAACCAAAGGCCCTGTACACTTTCTTGGTAATCCAACCGTAAATGGCGTAAATTCCAATGACGAAGCAGATATCTTTATTGAAAGTAATAATAACAATCTCGCCATGCTTGTTACCGGCAACTGTAACTTTGACGGCAATATCAATGTCGCCAATTCGATTGCAAATGTTGCCCTTATGGGCGCCGTACAAATAGCCGGCGATACGGGCCAGACAGCCATAGACAACCATGTCAATATCGGCGCCGATCCTCCACAATTCCCTATCCCCGATACACAGCATTTCCAGCAGTATGCTACAGGCAGTACGATTGATTCATCGACAGACATAACCGGTAGCATGACCTTAACCAATGCAACAATTGCAGCCGGAACCAATCCTAACTTTGAGGAAAATATCATAATAGAGGGGATTCTGTATATCGAACAGCCGAATGTAGTTACTTTCGAAAGAAACGTTGCCTCCAATGGTATGATAGTGGCTGAGGGTGATCCGAATTTTGCCGGGCCAAACAACAGCATTTCCTTCCTTGGTAATTTTGCGACTAATCCAGTTCCAGCAGGAGTTCAGTTCGATGCGATTCGCCAGGAAGAAGGTTCCTCGATACTCGCCCCTGCGTTTTCTGTAGATTTCGCCGGCAATTTCTCCGCCTTAAGCGGAGTTATGGCGGTAAGCGGCGTACACTTCTCCGGCAACGTCAGCGCTCTAATTGAAGGCACGATTCTCAATTACTCTGACAATCCGTCAGTAATAGAAGGCAATGCAACACTGAATTTCGACCGGTCAGCCAATATCACAGTCCCTGCCGGCTTTGATACTCACCGCATACTTACTTATAATCCGGCTTCTTATGAAGAGCTTCCACAATAAACTTTATTGAGGGATTAAAATTGCAAATTTGGCAGAAATGGACGGAATAAGTTTCATTAGCCGAGCCCCTATTCGACTAAGATAAAGGTTGCCATTTAGACATCAAGTAGGGGGCATTCCTATAAGATTACTTTTTTTCTGGTTTTTACCTTTTAGTTTTTACTTCTAATCGTGTACTATTCACGTCTAATAGAGAAAATATCGTAAAAAACAATATGGCAAACGACCTTAAAAACTTGTTACCTCTCGGAGGCAATTGGCTTGTTGAAGTAATTGAAGAAGATCCCGTAAATCTTGAAACGTATCTGCACAATGGGGACAGCCAATTAAATGAGAACGACCACGGATTTAAACTACCGGATGTGATTGGCATCCTGCCTATTCGAAACGCAGTTGCCTATCCGGGAACGATAACACCGTTAGCGATAGGCCGCCAGCGGAGCAAAGCCTTACTCGCCGACACCACACCAAACGAATCCATCATTGGACTGCTCACACAGCGCAATCCTGATACTGATAATCCGAATTTTGAAAAGCTCTACTCGGTCGGAACCGCCGCCTCGATCCTCAAAGTCATAAAACTCCCCCAGGGTTCGATGCACGTCGTGGTTCATGGAATAAGCCGTTTCAAGGTAATAAAAAAGATAGCCACAAAGCCATACTTAAAGGCCAAAATCAAACCGCTTGATGTTAAAGTAAAAATGACAAAAAATCTTCAGGCACTCATAGTCGGCGTTCGCCATGCGGCCAACCGAGTCATTGAGCTAAGCCCCAACGTGCCTGAAGAGGCATCCGTACTGCTTGAAAATATCGAAAATCCTTCCGCCTTAGCTGATTTTTTGGCTGCCAATCTCAGTATCGACATTGCAACTAAACAGCAATTACTCGAAGAGCTTGACGCCGCCAAAAGACTTAAACAAATATCAGTTATCCTAGCTAATCAACTGGAAGTTCTTGAGCTAAGCAATAAAATCCAGGGCAGAGTCAGAGAATCCATAGATAAAAATCAGCGGGAATATTATCTTCAAGAACAGCTAAAAGCCATTCAGACCGAGCTTGGCCAAAAGGACCTCAGAACTGACGAGCTGAAACAAATCGATAAAAAAATTACAAAAGCTAAAATGCCCAAAATAGTCGAGCAAGAGGCTCTTCGAGAACTGGACAGATTGAGTAAAATACCTACTGCATCACCGGAATATAGTGTCATCCGCACATATCTGGATTGGGTCTGCGAGCTGCCCTGGTCAATCCAAACCAGCGACCAAATCGACATCAACAAGGCACAGCGAATATTAAACACCGACCACTTTGACTTGCGCAAGGTAAAAAAACGTATCCTCGAATTCCTGGCTGTTCGCAAATTAAATCCAACGGGCAAAAGCCCTATTCTTTGCTTTGTCGGCCCGCCCGGCGTAGGTAAAACTTCACTCGGTAAATCTATCGCACGAGCTATGGGAAGAAAGTTCGTTCGTATATCGCTCGGTGGAATAAGAGATGAAGCCGACATCAGGGGACATCGGAGGACTTACATCGGCGCTCTGCCCGGCAGAATACTGCAGGAACTGCGAAAGTGCGGCAGTAAAAATCCCGTATTTATGCTCGATGAATTAGATAAAATCGGAAATGATTTCAGAGGCGACCCCGCAAGTGCGCTGCTGGAAGTTCTTGACCCGGAACAAAACTTCAGCTTTACAGACCATTACCTCGACCAGCCTTTTAATCTATCAACCGTAATGTTCATTGGCACTGCAAATTATACCGAGCCTGTCCCACCGGCACTGCGTGATAGAATGGAAGTCATTGAACTTCCCGGCTACACAGAAAATGAAAAACTCAACATAGCAAAAAAATATCTGGTTCCTCGCCAGATTAAAGAGCACGGCCTGAGCAAAAACCGATGCATCATAAAAGAGGATGCAATTCTCGCGATAATTCAGGGCTATACACGCGAGGCGGGAGTCCGAAACCTCGAAAGAAATATCGCAGCTATCTGCAGGTCCGTCGCCACGGAAATTGCCAAAGCCAAAAAAAGACGAGCAACCATCGGCAGGAAGGACATCGCGAAAATCTTAGGCCCTGCCCAATTCGAATCGGAACTGGCACTTAGAACGGGAATACCCGGCGTCGCAACCGCGCTGGCTTATACACCTTTTGGCGGAGAGCTGCTTTTTATCGAATCGGCCTCTATGCCGGGCCAGGGTAAGCTGCAGCTTACGGGACAAATTGGTGACGTTATGAAAGAAAGCGCACAGGCCGCTTTTTCCATTGTAAAAGCAAATGCCAAAAAACTAAATATTGACGATGACCAATTTAAAAAGTTCGATTATCACATTCACGTCCCCGCAGGAGCAATTCCCAAAGATGGTCCAAGTGCCGGCACAGCAATATTTACATCATTGGTCAGTTTGCTTCTCGGCAAACCAATCCGGCCGGACGTAGCAATGACGGGCGAAATAACCTTACGTGGACTGGTCTTGCCCATTGGCGGTTTGAAAGAAAAAATCTTAGCGGCTCAACAGGCCGGCATAAAAACCGTCATACTCCCTGCAAGGAACAAGAAAGACCTTCCCGATGTCCCCAAAGAAGCCAAAAAGAACCTGCAGTTCAAATTTGCTAAAAATACCAATGATGCACTCAAATTCGCTCTGGGCACAGACTAAACATTCACTATTATTTCCTTGTACGCATAAGTCTGTTTATCCGTATTTATCAACTGAATCTATTGTCTATTACAAAAAAGACTAAGGCATTTCTGAGTTGATTCGAATGCAAATTTGTCTATGGGAATCTCCGAAGGATTTACCAAAATCAATTCCTCTATTTCAGCTCTGTCAAAATCGGCGGGAAGTGTTTTAATTCTCGAATAAAAGAACAAATCACAAACGTTATAAATCACATCTTTATATTCATAAATATTTGGGAAAGAGCCTAAATATTGCAGAGCTCCAATCTCTATTTTTAATTCCTCTCTTATCTCCCTCTTTACCGCATCTTCTGCGGATTCTTTAGGATCTACAAATCCTCCCGGTAAATCCAGTTTTCCCTTACCCGGCTCTTCGCCTCTTTTGGTTAAGAGTATCTTCTTGTCATACTCCAATATTACGGCAACTGCTGTAGCTATATTTTGATAAAAAGTAAAGGAGCACTCTTTACAATTGAACTCTTTAATGCCATCGAAAAGTATGCCTCCCACCCCGCAGGAAGGACAATAGTTAAATGTTTTCATATCCCTAAAATGCCCCATAACGTATTCATTTGAGCTTATTCGATACCTTCACCACATCCACCATTTCAGCTACATCATGCACTCGTACGATTGAAACACCTGCCGCAGCGCAAAGAGCAACCGTTGCGGCCGTACCGAATACTCTCTCTGATGGCTTCTCTCTCCCGGTGAGTTTTCCGATAAAGCTTTTCCGGCTTGTTCCCGCCAGAACTCGATAATCAGTACCGATGAATTTACTGATATTTTTCAAGAGTAAAAGGTTATGCTCTAACGTCTTACCGAAGCCGATTCCGGGGTCTATAAAAATCATATTCCTCGCAATTCCGAAATCCTCCGCTCGTTTGGCCCGACCTACCAGATATTCCTTAACCTCACTAACCACATCCTCGTACTTCGGCTCTACCTGCATTGTCGCAGGCGTGCCCTGCATATGCATCAAGACAACCGGCACATTGTGCTTGGCCGCCAGTTCAGCTATCCGCTCATCACTCAAAGCAGTTATATCGTTCAGCATACCCGCTCCTGCTTCAAAGGCTGCTTTGGCAACTTCATACTTGCAGGTATCAATGCTGATCGGCACATTTATCTTTTCACATAGCGCCTTTATCGCAGGAACTACGCGTTCTATCTGCTCTTCGTCCGAAACTGACGTAGAACCCGGCCGGGTCGATTCGCCGCCTACATCTATTACTGCAACACCTTCGACTGCCATTTGCATACCACGCTTGACCGCTCTTTCGAAATCGAAGAACTGACCGCCATCGCTGAATGAATCCGGAGTAACATTCAAAACTCCCATCACAACACAACCCGCCGAAAAATCCAGCTTTCCTCTCGGCCACTTAACAATATTATCGTAATGTTTTTTCATTTTTTACGTTTTTACTTTTCACTCATTGTGAAACCGATTCCTTCCAACTTTTTAGCTAAAGCACTGTTTCTGTCTTCAACAAAAACCTTCGTATTTTGAAATTCTCTGCGGACGTGATACTTCTTCCGCAGCCCATCAAAATATTCCCCCCTTTTGTCTTCAGGCTTCTCAGCAATCTGGCGGAGACGGTTATCATCTTCTCTGATATCGTAAATCTTCCGCACAGCATCAAGTAACGCCCTCTGTTCATTACCTGTACTCGGTTCTCTTCTCAATTGACTGATAACAGGTTCAGGTAAAAAATCTTCTATACCATACTTGGGACTAAGTCCAAAATGTTCACAAACCGCCTTATAAATCATAATCATACCGGAAATCTTGCCGTCCAGCGAATAGCCGGCAATATGCGGCGTGCCGATATCAACCATTTCCAAAAGTTCCATATCGATATTCGGCTCGTTTTCCCAAACATCAAGCACCACAGTTTTCATTCGCCCAGACTGTATCACCGTTTTCAATGCCTCACTGTCAACCACTCCGCCGCGAGAAGCATTAACAAATACACACCCTTTCTTAAGAGATTTGAAAAATCCCTCGTCAGCCAAATGATACGTCTTATCAATACCCTCGAATGTCAATGGCGTATGGAAAGTTATAAAATCGCAATCATACAGCTCTTTTAACGGCAGATATTTCACCTCGCCAGTTTGTCTCCGTAACGGTGGGTCGTTCAGATAAACCCTCATCCCTAAAGCCGAACACTTTTTCGCCACCCTGCTTCCGACATTGCCAACACCTATAATGCCTATCGATTGATCTTCGAGATTAATATCACATTTATGACATGCTTCAAGCAGTCCGGCAATAACATATTCCGCCGCCGAGTTGGCATTCGATCCGGGCGCCGACGTAAAACCGATATGGTTCCGCCGCAGAAAGTCAATATCGACATGGTCAAAACCGATAGTGGCTGTAGCTGCAAAACGCACATTGCTGCCGGCCAGCAAATCCGCATTAACCTGCGTAATACTGCGAACCAAAAGAACATCGACATCAGCAATAATATCCCGTGTTATCTCTCGACCGCCAACAGTTATAACCTCACCGATAGAAGAAAAGCACTCTGCCACAAACGGAATATTTGCATCTGCAATTATCTTCATTTAATCATCTTACCTCTTTATGGATTTCTTGCTTAACTTCTTAAAATACAGCCTTGTCGAAAAGTATATTGAATTCGATACGAATAGCAAGAAAACTGTAACATCCATTTTAAACCCTGGAAATATTCACTTGACGAGAAGACGGTTAATATGATATATATTGATTAAGATGACCTTCGATGGAAGGAGGCAGCATCAACTCGTAAAGTATTTTTGAATGTCAATTTGCCAATCCCGCAAAAGCGCTTTCTTGATGCTTATCGGAAAAAAAATGAATATATTTATAAAGCATAAAGAAGCCTCCAAAATTGCTTTAATTCGGTTAGTGGAAAAATTATTATGTATTCCAAATTATTAATTATAGTTATTGTCGTCTCAATTTTGTTATTTAGTACAATTACAATTGCCGCCCCGGTTGATATCACCAAACCGGGGGATATAATCTTTGGCGTTCCTAACGATTCAGATTGGCCTGGTAACGAAGCGCCTCCCCTGGCGATTGATGATAACACCTCGACAAAGTATCTGCATTTCAAAGGAGATTTTGAGCCCGATCCCGGGACCGGTGGCGCTGGATTCCGAGTTACACCATCAACTAACCAGAATATTGTTACTGGATTGACTTTAACTACGGCTAATGATGTACCGGGCCGAGATCCGGTTGCATTTGAACTCTATGGCTCTAATTTCAGTATAGATGGACCTTATACGCTGATTGCCAGTGGCGATATATCAGATTTCAGTCAGGCGGTGGAATGGCCGCGTCACACAATAAACGAAACTGAGATTAGGTTTGATAATGACCAGCCATACGACCACTATCAACTTTTATTCACTGCCATACGCGGCCCGGTAGGTGGTTCTGTCAATAGCATGCAGATATCCGAAGTTGAACTATTAGGGATGACACCAATCGCCTACAATCCCAAGCCATCTGACGGTGCATATCATCCATTTTCATGGGCAAACCTTGTCTGGACTTCGGGAGATACGACAGCTTCACATGATGTGTACTTCGGCGATAATTTTGAGGATGTTAATCTTGGTACCAAAGGCACGTTCCAGGGCAACAAGGCCCACTCATCTTTTGTCGTCGGCTTTCCAGGATATTTTTTACCGGAGGGCCTTATACCGGAACAGACATATTACTGGCGTATAGACCAGGTTGAAGCCGACGGCACTATGATACACAAAGGTCCCGTCTGGAGCTTCATTATTCCTTCAAAAATCGCTTATGGACCCACCCCCGCTGATGGCGCCGAATTTACCGACATGGATTTGGATCTAAGCTGGATGCCGGGTGTTGATGCGAAATTACACATCGTTTATTTAGGTGATAATTTTGACGATGTAAATAATGCCACAGGCGGAATCCCCCAGTCAGATACTATCTATTCTCTCGATACCCTTGAGCCGGACAAAACATACTTTTGGCGGGTCGATGAGCTTGATGCCTTAACAACACATAAAGGCGGCATCTGGAGCTTCAAAACACCTCCGGATATGCCCTTGGATAATCTCAGCCTTGTCGGCTTTTGGAAGTTCGATGAGGGTTATGGAACCATTACGCTCGATAATTCCGGCTACGGTAATCATGGACACTTTGTTGGAAATCCACAGTGGGTAACAGGCTATGACGGAAATGCCTTGGAATTCGATGGCTTTGGAGACTGTCTCGATTGCGGCGACAATCCCAGCCTGAGGATTTCAGGCGAAGTATCATTAACAGCCTGGGTCAAAATTGCTAATCTGAATATTGATCAAAAAATTGGCGGCAACCAGAATGGTTCCAACGGTGGTTTTAAGATGGGCATATTCAGTAACAACAAAGTCGAATTTGAAATTCGCTCATCCGGCAACTCAGCCACTCTCAACAGAAATGTTAACGGCGGCACAGAACTCATCGAGGATACTTGGTATCATGTGGCCGGTGTCTATTCTCAAGAGGATGGTAATATAAAGACATACGTAAATGGAAACATGGATAGACAATTGGTAACAACAGAAGAACTCGGTGCCTCACCAGGAACTTTTTACCTTGGTTGCGAGCCTTTTAACACCGGCTCGAACAATTTCGATGGCGTCATGGACGATGTTCGTCTTTACAACACAGCGTTGATAAAAAATGAGATTATGAAGATAATGCGGGGTAATCCATTACTTGCTGCAATCCCTAATCCGGCTAACGGCTCGACACCATCCATTACAGAAGCAACATCCCTGAGCTGGTCACCGGGAGAAAATGCTTCGCAACATGATGTGTACTTCGGCACAGATAAAGAAACCGTAACTAATGCAGATACAACCGATATGACCGGTGTTTATAAAGGCCGGCAGAACCTTACAAGCTACGATCATCCTGAAGTCCTTGAATGGGGTAGCGGTCCCTACTACTGGAGAATTGACGAATATAATACTGATAACTCTATCACAAAAGGTGCGATTTGGGGCTTTTCAGTAGCTGATTATCTCATCGTGGACGATTTTGAGTCCTACAATGACCTTAATCCCGATGAACCCGATAGTAACAGGATATTTAATGCATGGGTGGATGGATTTGACAATCCAACAATAAACGGATCTATCGTTGGCTATGCGGTATCTCCTTTTGCTGAGCAAACTATCGTTCATGGTGGTTTTCAGTCAATGCCTTTTTCCTATAACAACTCCGTTGGCATATCCGAGGCGACTTTAATACTAACTTACCCCCGTGACTGGACTGAAGAAAGCGTTGGAGTATTATCGCTGTGGTTCCGAGGTGACTCCTCTAATGCTGCAGAGCCTATGTACATAGCTCTAAATGGCACTGCCGTAGTCAATCATGATAATCCTAATGCTGCACAGATAGATAACTGGACCCAATGGAATATTGATTTGCAGGAATTCGGCGTGAATCTTACTAAAGTAAATAAGATTACTCTTGGCTTCGGAAACAGAAACAATCCGGTAGTCGGTGGTTCAGGTCTGGTATATTTTGACGACTTTCGGTTGTATCGTCCGGCACCATAAATAAGAATTTACACGATAGCTTTGTTCAGAAAATTTCTAAATAGGGAAATGAGCCGTTATGGTTTCGTGTCTCTTTTTCGTGTGGATAGAAGAATCAAATTCATTAATCCCTGAGTATCTCTGGCGGCAAACCATCGCTGCTCGAAATGCTTTTCCTGTGCAATCTGAGCTATGGCCATCAAGGCTCTGAGGTGATAATTACGCTCGTCTTTACTGCCTGCCAGAACAAACATTATCCTGACAGGGTCCGGAGCATGAGGAAAGATGATGCCCTCACGCGCACGAACAAGCAGAATATCGAATTTGTTTTTACCCTCCACGACTATATGTGGTATGGCAAAGCCCGGCTGAACTACTGTCCCGCCCTCTGCTTCACGATGGAGGAACTTCTCGAACAGTACGTACTCATTTGTCCCCAACCTCTTGGCCAAAATGGCCGAGACCTGCCGGAAGATTTTTTCAGCTTTTTCTTCGCCCTGAATATCCAGGACTTCACATCCTCTTATAAGCTCATCGAACCTGTCCTCGATTATATTGTCTCTTTCGAGCAGAATATCCCGAAGCTCGTCCTCGAGCGTAACGGTTTTAAGCTCTCTGTCGGTAACTCGCTCTACAATGTGCATAACCGCCGAGGCCCTGCTGACCCGTCTGCAAACATAAAGCCAGTACCAGGCAGCGCTCAAACCTATAAAGCAAGCTGTAATCATCAACGGCACAGTGCCCATATCAATTATTAAAGCGCTGTAAGCAACAATGGCGGCAATATGAACATAGGGATATAACGGTGACTTGAACCTCGGCCGATAGCTCTGTATTCTGCTCTCGCGCATTATAATTACGCTGGCATTATCTAAAATGAAAAGTATTAACATTAAGGTTGAGGCGGTTTTCACCAATACTTCGAGTTCGAGAAAAACAATCGCAGTAATCATAAATCCGCCCGTGAGCAATATGCTGATATGAGGTGTCTTGAATCTGCTGCTTACGCGAGACAAAAGCGGCGGAAGCAATTGGTCCCTGCTCATGGCCATAGGTGACCGGGATGCTGCGAGTATGCCCCCATTTGCTGTGGTAACAAAAGCCGCGACAGCGGCGAGAGCCAGGATTACAAAACCGGGCAAACCCATAAATTTACTGGCCGCCAGGGATATAGGCGCATAGTTAACAGCCAGTTCCTTACCATCCACAACACCAACCGTAATTATGATTACACTGATATAAAACACGGTTACGACAAACCAAGCCATGACCATTCCGAAAGGAAGGTTCCTACCGGGGTGTTTTACCTCTTCAGCAATGCTGGCAACTTTAGTCAAACCCCCAAAACTAATAAAAACCAGACCCGCAGTTGCAAACACTGCCGACCAGCCTTTTCCCATAAATCCCTTGAATCGAACAGCTTCAACAGACCCGCTGCCAAAAAGAACAAAAAAGGCCAGTATCGCCAGTAGTATCCCAACAAGCAAAACCTGAAATCTGCTTGTCAGTTTGACGCTTACAATATTAAGCACTGTAAATCCAATACAGCAAAAGGCCACTATTACCTTTAGATGCCACGGTTCAAGCTGTATGGATAAGACCATATGCACTACAATCTCAATGAGAACAGCCATTCCGACAACAGCAAAAGCGCTCTTCAGGGCCAACGAAAACCAGCTTGCCAGGCCGCTGAACACCCCCCAGATCGGACCTAAACTCCGCTCAACAAAAAAATATGTCCCTCCCGCTCTCGGCATTGCCGTGGAAAGTTCAGCTTTGCTGAGGACACTGGGAATTATCAGGAACGATGCGAAAAGATAGGATAAGATAACAGCAGGTCCTGACTTTTGAAATGCTAAAGCCGGCAGAACAAACAAACCTGAGCTTATCATTGCCCCGGCCGCTACTGCAAATACGTCAAGAGCACCAAGCTGTTTACTGAGCTTAATCACCTTAAAACATCCCTGTTATTGCTCGCACCTTCTATCAACATCACATATTCTATAAGAACAAAAGTAAATATGCTCTTATTCCGCATTATACCACCACGACATAGTTTTCAACAGAAATACTAATCATTGGACAAAGTCGTCCACTTTTTTTATTATAATTCATAAATTCGATTTGTAGTATTGTTTCAAGGTAAGGTATTGGATATTAAAATCACATTAGGCTTGAGAGGGCAAGTAAAATGGTTAACAGAAGAGACTTCATCCGTTCTGTCGCATCAGGTGCTTTAGTTTTAAGCTTGCCGAAGGCTCTCTTTTCAAAAACCACCGAGACAGAGAAACCGAACATCATCCTGTGCATGGCGGATGACATGGGCTGGGGTGATCCGGGATTCAACGGCAATAAGATTATCAAAACCGTCAATCTGGATGCAATGGCCAAAGCCGGAATGCGGTTTACGCGTTTTTATTCTGGCGCACCGGTATGTTCGCCTACTCGTGGAAGCTGCCTTACAGGCCGGCATCCGTATCGATATGGAATCTTTTTCGCAAACACTGGCCATATGCCCAAAGAGGAAATTACTTTAGCGGAAGCTTTGAAAACACAAGGATACACAACAGGCCATTTCGGCAAATGGCACCTTGGAACACTTACTACAAAAGAAAAGGATTCCAACCGCGGCGGCCCAAAAGGTGCCAAGCACTACTCACCACCATGGAAGAATGGGTTCGACGTATGCTTCTCTACAGAGGCAAAAGTACCCACGTGGAATCCTATGGAAAATCCCGATACGAACAAGCCTTATGGAACTTACTATTGGATACAAGACAGTACAAAAGTAACCGAGAATCTCCAGGGTGATGACTCCAGGGTCATTATGGACCGTGTTGTTCCATTTATCCAAAATGCCGCAGACAAAAGCGAGCCTTTCTTCGCAGTTATATGGTTTCATGCACCCCACTTACCTGTTTTGACAGGCCCACAATACAGAAAGATATATTCACAATACACCGAAGATGAGCAGCACTACTATGGATGTATTACTGCTCTGGATGGCCAAATTGGACGGCTTCGCACTCAATTGAGAGAGCTTGGAATAGCTGATAACACTATGTTTTGGTTTTGCAGTGATAACGGCCCTGAAGGAAAAAACGACAAACAAGGCCGAACTCGTGGCTCAGCCGGGCCTTTCCGCGGACGAAAGCGCAGTTTGCTCGAAGGCGGCGTTCGCGTACCGGGTCTGCTTGAGTGGCCCGCCCGCATCAAAGCCGGACAGGTAACCGATATTCCCTGCTCAACCTCCGACTATTTCCCGACAGTTATGGACATACTCGGATTTGAGATAAAAGGCCGGCCTGAGCCTGTTGACGGCATAAGCCTTCTGCCGTTAATTAACGGTAAAATGAAAAGGCGCCCGATGCCAATAGGATTTGAATCCGCCAACCAGCTTTCACTAACGGACAACCAGTACAAAATATACAGCAGTGATAAGGGCAAGACCTTTATGCTCTTTGACCTGACCGAAGACCCGGGCGAGACAAAAGATTTAGCTGCCAAAAAACCGCAAATTCTGAAATCAATGAAAACAATGCTGATTAAGTGGCGCAAATCATGCCAGGACAGTCTTGCGGGAAAAGATTATAAATAACAATTACAAATATTTATAAAAGGAACCAAAATGAAAAGACAAACAAGGAGAGAATTTCTCAAAACACTCGGCTTTATGGCGGGTTCAGCTTCAGCGCTATCGATACTTCCAGGCTGCGAAAGCATTGGCAAAACAGCAGGGATTTCTACAAAAAGACCAAACATAATATTTATAATGACGGATGACCACGCCTCACATGCAATGAGCTGTTATGGAAGTAAAATCAATAAAACACCAAACCTCGACCGTCTCGCCAGGGAAGGCATGCTCTTTAACAACAGCTTTTGCACTAATTCAATCTGCGCCCCCTGCCGCGCTGTAATACTGACCGGCAAATACAGCCATATCAACGGCGTCATTGATAACAGACAAAAGTTTGACGGTAGCCAGCAGACCTTCCCAAAACTGCTCCAAAATGTCGGTTACGAAACCGCTATGATAGGTAAATGGCACCTCAAAACAGACCCGACCGGTTTTGATTACTGGAACGTCCTGCCCGGACAGGGAACGTATTATAATCCCGCTATGAAAGAGATGGGACAGCAGAGAAAATATACAGGCTACACTACTGATATTCTGACAGGCCATGCACTCAAATGGCTCAAAGAACGCACCGGCGAAAAACCATTCTGCCTGATGTACCAACATAAGGCCCCGCACAGATCCTGGGAGCCTGGTCCCAAATATCTGACAATGTACGATGATGTTAAAATTCCTGAGCCGGAAAACTTGTTCGATGATTACTCCAACCGAGGGAGGGCCGCCAGGGAACAGGATATGAGCATCGAAAAGACGATGACCGATAGAGACCTTAAACTCGTCCCCCCGAGGAACCTTACAGCCGAACAAAAGGAGCTTTGGGATGCTACATACGAACCTAAAAACGAAACTTTCCGTAATGCAAATCTAACGGGCAAAGACCTGGTTCGCTGGAAATATCAAAGGTATATCAAAGATTACCTGCGATGTATCGCCTCGGTTGACGAGAATGTCGGACGGGTATTGGATTACCTGGACCAAACAGGTCTGGCAAAGAATACTGTGGTTTTTTACACCTCCGACCAGGGCTTTTACTTGGGCGACCACGGCTGGTTTGACAAGAGATTTATGTACGAGGAATCACTGCGTATGCCGCTGCTTGTCCGCTATCCTAAGGAAGTAAAACCCGGCTCTATCAAAAATGATATCGTCTTGAACCTGGATTTCGGACCAACGTTTTTGGATTTCGCCGGTGTTCAAACGCCCCCGGATATGCAGGGGCGCTCGATTCGCAAAATCCTTCAGGGCAAAACCCCCGGAGACTGGCGAAAATCGATGTACTACCACTACTACGAATACCCCGCAGTGCACAGTGTAAAACGACATTACGGTATTCGCACCAAACGCTACAAGCTGATACACTTCTACAACGACATCGACGAGTGGGAGCTGTACGACCTGAAAAAAGATCCGAAGGAAATGAAAAATATCTATAACGAACCAGCAAATTCAAGCCTTATTACAGAATTGAAGGCCGAACTTAAACTACTGCGCAAAAAATATCAAGACGATACCGGCGCACCAGTTTGAAAGTGGGCGATTACTTAATATTTGTCGGTTGTGAATATTTAAATAATGTTGAGATATTTTCAGGTTCCTACTGATTGTATGTTGGCTATCGTTCTTTTTATACAGCCCGCATAATACGTAACCTGCGCAGATGTATTTCTCCTTCGCAGTTACCGCCTGCCGGCTTGTGTTATAACAAAATTTACTACCTCTTGCTGCCGGTCGGTCAAAAGAAGGATTTCATCTCGATCTGCAAGTCGGCCACTGAAATCACCAACAATGAACAATATTGGACCGCCTCTGATAGACGCATTTCGAGAGCGCAAAGCTACACGGTCGGCGGCAACGTGAAGAGTTCCATTTGAAGGGATGACCGTTCCGCCATTGAAAGTAAACAGATGTTTACCTTGATCTGGCCCAATACTCAATGTCCAGCCGGAAATATCTACAGCAAAATAATTGGGATTACGTAGTTGTATATACTGCTCGTCAAGGTTACCACTGGCAGGATTAGTATCAATCGTACCGAAGTCAATAACCGTACCGGCCAATTGGGCATCTGGTATTTCATTAGAACCGGAAGACAAACCGTTGAATAGTTGGCGCCGGCGCTCAGGCAGGTAGGAATACTTCAGTTCATCGACGGCTTCTTGTAAAGATTGGGGACAACAAGAAGACGTCGAACCATTACCCCAGGCGTGCGAGTTCCATTTAGCAGCATCTAAGGCCGCATCCGGGGCAATAAGAGACGCCCACATATCAATAAGCGGCTCAAAATATTGTTCATCCTCAGGCGTGTCCGGGGCCTTGAGAAAATCATCCATGAGTGTTCGTATCCGGCGTAAATACATTTGCCGTATTTCCGGTGTGTTAAAGAAGGCTTGTGGTACACGGTTATTGTTTCCGACAAACAGATGCGTATTTGGAACAAGATTTTCGTTCCAGTAAGTTTCCGAAGAATTCCATACTCGTCCAAAGCTCAAATCCACGTCCCATGGCCACATCTGCCATTCATTACTGATACCCGTATCACGGTAAAAGTAGTAGTTTTTGTGACAACAGTCGGTATCTCCCGTAAGTGCACGTGCCGCCAGAAAATTCACAACCTGCGCGACATCCATATTGTCATAAAGATATCGGCGACGTGCTTCGCCCGAGAGGCTAACACCATTGTAGAGAGCCAACAAATCCGCGTTGTCTTCATATTTGCGTGTCTTCTTCTCGGCGCCACTATTGGCGTTGCTCGAACTGGTAAATGTGTTGTACATCTTGTAAAGGGCCCCCTCTGCATTCAAGCCCATCCGAATCAGCCAATCTTCATCACCGTTTTCCATCACATGAGCTGTGCCCCAAAAGGCCCCGTTTTGTTGGACTCGTACAGGAAAAACCCAGTGGTAGGGACAACCCGCATCCCGATATATTTCATAGGACAGAATATTACGCATCTGCGCCTTATCCGGATAGGTCGTCATCAGGTTTATATCATCGGCGCGTGGCTGGCCCGGCGCCCACTTGAAGTTAAACCCGGGATGAAAATCAATATCGTAGCTCTTTTTCGGAAATCCGCGGCTGGATTGGCCGTGAATATTGATCCCAACATTGTCGTAGAACTCTCCATCATAGAAGAGCGAACAACGAGTTCCTGCATCGGAGTTCGCGGCGTTCGGTGTTCGGATAAACCAATGTAGTACCGGTAGCGGATTAGTCAGGTTCGGATTCTCCACTATTGTCCCGAAATACTGAGGAGAATTTAGCTCATCTATATAGGCCGGGAAACGTGATCTGCGCCCGGCAGTGTCTGTGGCCGCAATGAACCAGCGGACCATCTCACCTGTTTTAAACCTGTAAGACGGAATTCGCACAGTATAGAGCCCGTCTCCGCCTTCTCTATCGCCGCCGGTACCATCATCCAGTAACGGTACGCTTACCTCGCGATTAAACATGACACGATAGTATAACTTGACGTCATCAATCGGATCGAAGGACGGCTCGATCCGGGCCACGATCTGCAGGTCCTCATTTTCAGTAGGTATAAGCGGATAATGGTCCGAATCAGAAATTATTGGCCCCAAAATATCAACACCGTCGTTGTTCGGCTTGCCAGGTGTCGGTGTCGGGAAATACTGATGTGACAATCCGTCCACTGTATCAATTGTGGCCAGCAGCTCGGGAATAATCAGCAGGTCAGAACTACCGACCCGATGGTTCAGTCCCTGTACGGCCAGCAGGTTGGCCCCAACATGGAGAAAATCGAATTGCGGAATAGCAAAATCAACCGGATTAACAGCGATGCTGTCGGGTCGGCTAACTAATGCAACTGAGTTCCATGTCTCTTCGCCTGGTACTGGAGCATTATTACGTGCCACCTCTTGGCCGTTAATATAGATTATTATCCCATCGTCAAAACGCATACGTAAGGTCAGGCTTTGTATCGATGATGGATCATCCACAACAAAGGGCACACGAATATACACTGTGGTATTGACATTGAGCATCCCCGAAACATCCAAACCGACCAGTTCACCATAATCATAACCGACACCGGTTGTGCCAGTTTGCCATCTTAATACCTCCGGGCCTTCCTGCGTCCACGGACGCTGCGTCTCCGAAAGTTCTGAGGCAGGCTCCAGGGAATCGTTACTGGGCACCAGGGCCTTGGCCGGGGCCCCAGGCATTAAGAACGCTGTTTCCATGGTACTGCTGACTGGACCGTATGAAATATCGGGGGCCTGTCTTGGATACCCCGGAAAGAACTCCCAGGCCACAGTCTCACCGTCCGGATGGATTAATCCCAGATACTCACCACTGCCGTTTAGTCTAAAATTGGTGTGTAATACTCCCAGAGGATCTCTCCGATTTTTTCCCGAGGCAAAAACAACCAAATATGCATCAGGATCGATTATTACCTCCGGAAATGCCCACTGCGTTAGGTTATTTACGTCATCCGTCAGATACCACCCATCCAGGTTGACCGGGTTCATTCCGGCATTGTAGAGCTCGATCCAGTCCGATTCATCCCGATCCTCATCATCAAGCCCATTATTATTCACGGCCATGAATTCGTTTATCCGGATTAGCTCCTGTGCCCGGACCATAGTTGAAAAGTTGATGGTAAGATTGAATATAACGAGAAAAAAAAGAGCCAACGGATATTTCATAAGAACAGCATCCTCCTTGTTCAGACCAGCAAACTATAAAGCACCGCTTTCCACTGCCGATAAGCTTTATAACAACACAAAATATTATAACATATCTTACTATATTTTACAATAGTCCCTATATAGGCCAAGCTAAAGGACTAACCAAATGATGTCCGATACAGCAGTTTCCCCGGCATTGCTTATGCCGGCTTGAGTCTTAAAACTGAATTATGCGCAAGTCGAGGGATTTTCCTTGACTGGATAGTGACTGATTTGGTATAAAATACTCAGGAAAGGGATGTGTTCGCGCAGTGCACACATCTGTTGTTTTTCATCATCATGCGAACGCAATTCCAGTATTTTTCCAAATTGAGGAGGAGTTATTATGCAATGTACAAAGTTGCAGCGAAATCGTTGTGCATGGTGGCTACATTTTTTTACATTCCAATTAACACCTTATCCGCCTTATTCGAAGGAGTTCTATTATGTCTAAGAAATTGACTTATTTACTCATTCTTTTGGTTCTGAGCATGGCCGCTAACGCCTCCGCCGACCTCATAGCTCACTGGCAGTTCGATGAAACTTCCGGCAGCGTGGCGAATGATGCATCCGGCAATGGTAACAACGGCACCTTAAAAGGCGACCCACAATGGGTGGCTGGCAGGATTGGCGGTGCGATTCTGCTCGACGGTGACGGCGATTACGTGGATGTCGGCAGTGTGGGAATAAGCGGAGTTGATCAAAGGACAATGGCCGGCTGGGCAAAGGCAAGTACCACAGACATACCACCCTGGACAAGCGTCTTCGGCTTCGTCCCGGATGGCGATACAGATTACACTTATTACGATATTGAGGTGGACGATGCAGGCAATTATATTGTCTTCGTGGGGGGCTGGGGATCTATATTCATTCCTGTCGATACGCAATGGCACCATTTTGCTTTAACATATACTGGAGCAGGAGGTAGCTGGTATCTCGATGGCCAGCTTGTTGACAGCCTCGATGGAGAAGTAGGGACAATTGACCGGGTGAGAATAGGCGCAAGGCTCAGTACCTCCAATTACTTCCCGGGCCTCATTGACGATGTACGAATCTACAATACGGCACTGACGTTAACTGAGATAAAAAAACTGATGGCTGGTTCAAGAGCATACGACCCCACTCCAGCCGATGGTGTTCTGTACTTCGATAAATGGGTGAGTATGGGCTGGTTGCCCGGAAATTCTGCTGTCTCGCACGATGTTTATTTCGGTGAAAATTTCACTGATGTTAACGATGGCGTCCCAGAAACTTTTAAGGGCAACCAAACCGAAGAGTATTTCATCGCCGGCCTTCCCGACTCTCCATCTCCGGACGGTCTTGTTCCGGGCACAACCTACTACTGGCGGATTGACGAAGTCCAGGCCGATGGTATAACAAAACACAAAGGAGATGTCTGGAGCCTTACCATCCCATCCAAAATCGCCTACAACCCCGACCCTGCTGATGGTGCCGAGTTTATAAGTCCCGTTAGCATCCTTACCTGGACGCCGGGTTTCGGTGCGAAACTGCACACGGTATATTTTGAAGAAAACTTTCACGATGTGAACAATGCCTCCGGTGGATTTCCTCAGGGACCTACAACCCATAAACCAGACCTGCTTAAACCAGGCAAGACTTACTATTGGCGAGTTGATGAGTTTGATACAGTCAATACGAATAAAGGCAATGTCTGGAGTTTTACCACTCAGGGTGCCGTTGAAAGCCTGAATCCGTCTAACGGAGCTATGGATGTAACGCAAAAAGCCGTTCTTAGCTGGTCACCGTCGGATCATGCTGCTTCGCATCAGGTTTATTTCGGTACTGATAAAGTTGCACTGCGAGATGCAGATACCAGTTCCCCGGAGTATAAAGGTGACAGGGACCTTGGTTCAGAAAGCTATGACCCCGGAAAACTTGAATGGGATACTACCTACTACTGGCGGGTAGATGAGGTCAATAACGCCAACGCCGACAGCCCGTGGATAGGTCCGGTTTGGAGCTTTACAACGGCAAACTTCCTTATTGTAGATGATTTCGAGAGCTACAATGACCTCGATCCTGCTGAACCCGGGAGCAACAGGATATACCTTGCCTGGGTGGACGGATTCGACGACCCGGCAAATGGATCCGTAGTTGGTTACCCTAATTTCCCGTTTGCCGAGCAGACTATTGTTCACAGTGGCTATCAGTCAATGCCATTTGCTTACAACAACGCCGTTGGGAATTCTGAGGCCACTTTAACATTGACTTATCCCCGTGACTGGACTGAAAAAGGTGTCGACAGATTAACAATCTGGTTCAGGGGTAATTCGGCTAATGCTGCCGAACCGATGTTTGTTGTTCTTAACGGCAATGCCGTGGTCAATCATGATAATCCAGACGCAGCAAAAATAGGCTTTTGGACCCAATGGAATATCGACTTGCAGACATTTGTAGATCAGGGAGTGAATCTTGCCAATGTCAATTCGATTACTCTTGGTCTCGGCCGCAGAAATAATCCGGTCGCCGGCGGCTCAGGCATTATGCACTTCGATGACATCCGTTTATACGTTCAATAATCGGCAACAGTTGATTGTCTGCTTAAGATAACAGATTTGTGTCAATTTGGGGCTTATACTGTTTGATTCGGTATAGGCCCCTTTTTTCATTCGTTATTGCAGAGATTACACTGTTCAAACAAGTGTTTGCAACGCGGAACATAGAACGTTTCGGTTTGTAATAAGATATGAGATTTGTATATGAGTCGCTTATTTCTGCGCTTGCTATTTGTTGGAAGTCCGGCTAAAATGCAACATCGAGTCTTGAAAAGTAAAAATATTATTTTTGGAGTTGGACAATGATTAAAGTTCTTATTACAGACAAGCTTGCACAGGAAGGAATTGACTTGCTTAATTCGACAGAAGGTGTTGAGGCTGTCGTCAAAACCGGTATAAGCGAAGACGAATTAGCCGAAATTATCGGCCAGCACGATGGCTTAATCATCCGAAGCGCTACGAAGGTTACTGCAAAAGTTCTGAGTAATCCCGGCAAATTAAAGGCGATCGCCCGAGCAGGAGTCGGCGTGGATAACATCGATGTTCCTGAGGCTACAAGAAAAGGAATTATTGTCATGAATACGCCCGGGGGAAATACTCTCAGTGCTGCAGAACATACGATGGCGTTAATTCTTGCGATGAGCCGAAACGTTGTGCCGGCCTGTGTCAGTTTAAAAGGGGGTGCCTGGGACAGAAAAAAATACATGGGCAACCAGTTGAACAACAAAGTGCTTGGTTTGATAGGATTAGGCAGGATAGGTATGGCTGTGGCGGAAATGGCAAAAGGTTTCAATATGAAAATATTGGGCTTTGACCCGTTGGCTGCACCCCCTGATGCGGTAACAAAAGGGGTCGAAATCTGCCATAACGTAGAGCAAATCTTCACCGAAGCAGACTTTATCAGTGTTCACGTGCCGAGGAATGAGCAGACGTTAAATATGATTGGCGCAGAACAGATACAAAAGATGAAACCCACAGTTCGGTTAGTCAACTGCGCACGTGGGGGTATTATTAACGAAGATGCACTCTATGATGCCCTTGCCGCCAAACGTATCGCCGGTGCCGCTCTCGACGTTTATCCAAAAGAGCCGCCCGAGAATACACGTTTTGCCGAGTCTGAGAATTGCGTTGTTACGCCGCATTTAGGTGCCAGTACCAGCGAAGCTCAAATCGAAGTTGCTCTCGAAGCTGCTCAAATCATTGTCGATGCTATCAAAGGCGGCCCGGTCAAGAACGCCCTTAATGCACCATCTACTTCAGGGACTGTGCCGCCAATAGTGAGCCAGTATGCAGAACTTGCTCGTCGAATCGGGACAGTTATCAGCACGATTGGGCCTGGACAAATCAAGACTATTGAGGTGCAGTACCGCGGCTCGATTGCCGAAATGGCGGTCGAACAGGTTACGCTTAATTTTGCGATAGGTTTATTGCAGAAACACTTTGAAATGCCGTTGAATATGGTCAACACTCCGGTTTTGGCTAAGGAACGCGGCATAAGCATAGACCAGACTAAAAATCCCGAGGCTAAAGACGTCGCTTCGAGTTTTAGCGCCAAAGTCGTTACGGATAAGGTTACGCACACAGTGACTGGCTCGGTCTTCGGGGGAACGCTTTTGCGGATTATTGAAATCGACGGATTTAATATAGAAATGACTCCGCGTGGGGCGGTTCTGGTTATATTTAACGACGACAAGCCCGGCGTTATTGGGGCGGTTGGCATGCTCTGCGGCAGGCATAATATCAACATCTGCACTATGGGCGTTGGACAAAAGCCGGCGGAGGGACAAGCTATTCTCGCCGTCAGTCTTGACAAGGAACCCGACTCAAAAGCGATTGAAGAGCTCGGCAAACTTGAGTTTGTGAATGAGATGTATGTTTGCAAACTGGACTAATTTTCGATGCTTGATGTTCGCACGGAGTTTTCGATTTGGCTGAACAGTTAATAATTAGTGTCAGTGGAATGAGGGGTATCGTAGGGGAAAACCTTACTGATTCTGTCGCCGCTGACTACGGCCGTGCGTTCGGGACTTTTTTAAAAGAGAGTTGCACGGAAAAAAAGAAACTTTCAGTTTCTACAGGGAGGGATTCACGGCCCAGCGGTAAACAGCTTTTGTCCGCGGTTGCAGAAGGATTGTGTAGTGTTGGAATTGACGTGATTGATTTGGGGATTGCAACTACGCCAAGCGTAGGGATTATGTTAAGGGAGCTTGGCTGTGCAGGCGGTGTGGTTATAACGGCTTCGCATAATCCGGGCCAATACAATGGCATCAAGCTGCTGCTTGGCAACGGCGTTGCTCCCACGAGCGATTCTGCAAAACAAATCAGGCAATATTATTTCGACAAACATTTTGATTTAGAAGATTCATCCGATTGTGGCAAAATAACGTCCAGCGAACAGACCGATATTACTCACGTCAACAAGGTTTTAGCAATTATTGACAGAGACAAAATCGCAGCGAAAAATTTCAAAGTTATTCTGGACAGCGTCAACGGGGCGGGTGGGCGGATAACAAAAAAATTGTTAGCCGAGCTTGGCTGTGAAGTTTTTGCAATAAACGACGAGCCTACCGGCTTGTTTGCTCACGCACCTGAACCGATTTCTGAGAACTTAAAGGGCCTTTGTGAAATAGTAAAGACCGAAGGAGCTGATATCGGTTTTGCTCAGGACCCGGACGCCGACAGATTGGCAATTGTTGACGAAAAAGGAAGCTATATCAGCGAAGAGTATTCACTTGCTTTCTCTGCAAAATATATTTTCAGCAAAAAAACGGGGAAAGCGGCTACGAATCTTTCAACTTCGAGGATGATTGACGATATAGCCCAGAAGGTTGGCGGCCAGGTTATCCGAACTGCCGTTGGTGAAGCTCATGTAGCAGCGGCCATGTTCGAGCACAATTGCATCATCGGAGGGGAGGGTAACGGGGGTGTGATTGATTTGCGGGTAGGGCCGATCCGAGACAGTCTTGTGGGTATTGCACTTGTCCTGCAATTGATGGCTGAAACGGGAAAAACGACAAGCCAATTGGTCGATGAGATTGGCGGCTATTATATGAAAAAAGACAAATTCACAGCCGATACCTCACAGGCGCAACAAATCTTTAATTTAGTAAAGAAGGCCTTCGCTGATGCAAAACTCGATACAACAGACGGATGTAGATTCGATTTTGAAGATGGCTGGTTGCACCTGAGGGCCAGTAATACCGAACCTGTCATAAGAATCATTGTTGAGGCAAGGGACCGGCGTACTGCTAAACAATATGTAGATACAGTTTTGAGGATACGCAGGGAAGTATTGGATTAATATACTCATGGGCAACAATAAGCAAATAATTGCCGGAAGGCAAATAAAATCTGTCACATATCTTGGCATTGTGATAAATGTTGCCCTGACAGTCGTTAAGGTTGTTATAGGTTTGTTATCGGGTTCACTGGCACTGTTAGCCGACGGCATACATTCACTTTCTGATATAGCCACTGATGCTGTTGTGCTGTTGGGCTTGCGTTTGAGTTCGAAAGAACCTGACCAGAGCCATCCCTACGGCCATGGACGAGCGGAGACTTTTTCAGCCGGCCTGGTCGCGTTGGTTTTAATTGTGGTTGGGGGGGCAATGATTTACTATGCCACTATGGCTATAGCCAGAGATGAAATGACCACCCCTCGGATCGGAGTTCTCATAGCTGCAATGTTTTCAATTGCCGCAAAAGAATGGCTCTATAGAGTCACACAAAAAGTCGCAATTCGCTCTAATAGCCCTGCACTTTACGCTAATGCCTGGCATCATCGCAGCGATGCTTTTAGTTCGATAGCGGTTGTGATAGGATTCATATCACTTAAATTTGGTTTTGGCCATGGCGACCAGACAGCGGCGGTTGCTGTTGGTCTTATGATAATTTTTGTAGGTGTTCGTGTAATCGGTGATTGTATGCGAGAGTTGGCAGAAAGCGCTATCGATACGGATACAATCGAACATATCAAAAAGATAATCAACTCTGATTCTTCGATACGGCATTGGCACAAGCTTCGGACTCGCACGGTCGGTAGAGAAGTTTTTCTGGACCTTCATATCCTTGTTGATCCGAAGTTGAATATTGCCGCAGCCCACGAAATCGCTGAAAGGCTGGAGAATGCTCTGGATAAAGAGATCTCTCGTCCGGTAAACATCACAGTACACATTGAGCCGGATACGCCGGAGCTGAGAAAATAATCTTAGTCATAAAGATTGCAGAGGAAATTTTTCTCAATATAAAGGGCTATTCTATGCGCTATCAGACTCAATTTTTGTAGATATGATCCGATAAAATAGTTTGCCCACAGGCTCGAAAAATATCTAAAATAGCGTAAGCTTCTGTCCGATAGACATAAGACAATGCAATCGCGGGATAAAATTTTAGCAGTCGATGACGATATCGTGGATATCAGGATTATTGAAAAGCTCTTGGGCCGAAATTTCGAGTTCAGGACGGCCTCAACAGGTGAGCAGGCTCTTGAGATAGCAACGGATTTTCAACCTGATATTATCTTACTCGACAATATGTTGCCTGGTATGGATGGAGGAGAAGTGTGTCAGCAGATACGAGCGGACTCGCGGCTTCGGCATACCAAGATTATCATGATATCCGGCAAGACTATGGCTTCGGAGCGGATTGAAGCTTATGAAGCGGGAGCGGATGATTATATTACCAAGCCCTTCGATGAAGACGAGTTATTAGCGAAGATACGTGTATATCTGCGTTTGAAATCGGTTGAAGAGGTCGACCAGTTCAAGACCAATGTTCTGACTCTGCTGGGGCATGAAACACGTACGCCACTCACCAGCCTTATCGGGTCGGCTGAGATGCTGATGTCAGAGGAAAATATCGACGCCGAAGAGCAAAAGCTCTTTATGGTAATGGTGTATAATAGTGCCAAGCGTCTGCACAGCCTCTTTGAAAAGGTGATGCTGCTCAGTTTGCTGAAATCAAGAAAGCAACAGTTTAATATGGAACCGGCTGAACTGTGTGAAGTTGTCCGTGAGGCAATTTGTGAGGTTGCGCTGAAAGCAGCGGAACGGAACGTTAAGATTGAGGAGCAGTTTGATGCCGGCCCAACTGTTCATTTAGACAAAAATGAAATCAAGAATGTCGTTACGATGATATTAGATAATGCGATTCGATTTAGCCCGTCGGATGGCAGTGTAACAGTCGGCATTTCCAGCAATAACGAAGATGTTCGTCTGAGTGTGAACGATCAGGGGGAAGGTATCGACTCGGATTATCTGCCATACGTGTTTGAGGAGCTTTCTGACCCTGATGTTGCTCATCATTCGGAAGGTCATGGATTGTCCCTCGCCATAGCTCGCCAGGTTGTATTACAGCACAATGGAACTGTCAGCGCTGAAAGCACAAAAGGCTCCGGCACTAACTTTACAGTGCGCCTGCCGATTATGGTGTCATCTGAACTGGCAAATTGTGAGAAATAAAAAATCAGGAAAGTTTCTCGCTGGCTTGATTTTGAGTACTTCCCCGAATGAATCCGACTCTGCCGCTCAGATTTGCTTGTATAGCTCCAAACTCAACAGTTCTTGTCTTTCCAATTCCACCATTTTAATAGCTCCGGGTCATGCTTGCTGTTTGAGGCGTAGTACACCGCGCAGCGCAGTACATACAGCATACATCTGTCAACCGGAGTCGCCTTAAAATCGACAAGTTTTTGATAAAGTTTCTCGGGTTCCTTTCCTTTGAGCTGACCAACAGAGCGAATACCGATATTTTGCATTTCCTGAGCAATTCTTTTACCCACGCCGGGGATTTGTTCCAGATCTTTTGTGGATAATTGTTTCATAGAATCGGTCCTTAAATGGCCGGTTTTAGCGGCAACTATAATAGCACATTTGCCATCAGATTTCATACCTTTTGAACCGCCCTTATGCAATCGGGCAGTTTTTCGTCTGGGTAATGCCTTTGCATTGCCGCTGCGACAAGTCCAACGAACATCGGCTGTGGTTTGAGTGGTCTCGAAGTAAGGCATGGATGCGCCTGAGTACCCATGAAATATGGATGGGATGGAAGCTCAAGTATCTGCATAATCGGGTGATTGGGTGCTTTTCCGGAAAAGACAAGGCCGCTCTGCTCCAGTTGTTCGATATAGCGAGGATCAACTTCGTAACGGTGCCTGAATCGCATTCTCACCGAATTTGTTTTGCCAAAAAGCTCCCAGGCCAGCGTCTGAGGTTTCATTTCTATGTCCCTTCCGCCAAGCCGCATATTGCCACCCAGACCTTCTATTTTTTTCTGCTCCGGCAGTATATCGATTACAGGCTCTGAGCAATCCGGCTCAATCTCGGTGCTGTTGGCCTCAGGCAACCCGCAAACGTTACGTGCAAATTCTATAACAGCCATTTGAAAACCGAAGCATAATCCGAGATATGGCAGATTATTTTCTCTGGCATATTTTATACAGGTTATTTTTCCTTCGGCCCCTCTGGTTCCGAAGCCGCCCGGGACAATAATTCCATCAACGTCCGCCATATTGTCCGCCGCGTTTTCATCGGTAATTGAGGTCGTTTCAATCCATTTGATTTTGACGTCGGCGGCCAAAGCAATACCCGCGTGTTCGAGGGCGTTGATAATCGAGGCATAGCTGTCACGAACTGATGTATATTTCCCTGTTATGCCGATGGTAATCTGTCTTTTGGCAGTGCCGATTCTGTCCGTGAAATCGCACCATTTTGCCCACGCCTTGCGTTCCTGGCGGAGCCTAATTCTGTCGTCTATTTTGAGCAGCCTGGCAACCTCGAAATCCATTCCGACCTCTCTAAGCATAGCCGGTATCATATATATACTGGCCGTATCCGGCAGACTTATGACCCTTTCAAACGGAACATTGCTATAAACGCTTATTTTCTGCCGTACCTTGTCCGTGGTCGGGTTGGTTGCCCTGCAGGCAATGATATCCGGCTGAATACCTAACTGCATAAGCTGTTTGATTCCAAGCTGTGCCGCCTTCGATTTCTGTTCGCCGAGTGTTTTTGGCTCCAGTATATAGGTCAAGGCTACGAAGCAACAACTGTTAGGCCCCTCCTCGTATGCCAGCTCGCGCATCGCCTCGATATAGTAGGCATTTTCCAAATCGCCGACGGTCCCGCCAATTTCAACGAAGACGATATCGGCATCGGATTCCATCGCCAATTGACGCAGTTTCATTTTTACCTCGCCGGTAACGTGAGGAATCATCTGGACGTCCCTGCCGAGATAGTCGCCATGACGTTCCTTATTCAGGATGGCGCTGAATATCTGTCCGCTCGTAGTGAAATTCGCCTTGCTCAAATTCTGATCGAGCATCCTCTCGTAAGTGCCCAAATCCATATCGCACTCCATACCATCATCGAGCACAAACACCTCGCCGTGCCGGAACGGATTAAGAGTGCCGGAATCTATATTCAAATAACCTTCGAGCTTGATAGGAGCAACTTTAAGGCCTTTGTCCTGCATCAGCTTTGCAAGGCAGGAAGAAAATATCCCCTTGCCCAGGCCGCTCATAACAGTACCCAACACAAAACAATAGCGGGCCTTACCCTTTTTATAACCTTCCGGCATAGGTGAGAAAAACTCACTCTCAGTCGAAGTATCACTTACAGACGCCAACAAATCATTATCATTCGACATAATTTATAGCCTTTTTATTTCTTTAACATTTTGCCATCAAATTAATCTTCGGTTTTACCGGGATTTTCTACTCTCTATATTGCCATGGAAAATAACAAATATCATCCGTCGTACCGTACTGCCCATCATAACCCGCTGAAATCAGAAGGAACGAATCAGGTCGGTCAGGTCTGTTTTCTTTCGTAAAATAACTAATCTCTGTATTCCTATAAAATCTTACCGGGTCTGCAAGGCTATGTGCTGAACCCTTGCCCGGCCTTCCGAGCTTGACCAATTCGTGATTATCCCAGTAATTGTAGATATTACCCATACTGTCCGAAGGTGTTGGTGAGGTATTAGGATCGTGCAAGGTTTTCGTCGTATCTGCCCTATAATAAAGGATGGGCATACCAATTTTTTTACCCGAGTGGCGTTTCTTTAAATACATATCACATAATACGTAATTGTTACCATCGAACGGACCAACATCATTATATATCTCGTTAAGGCGACACGCATTAACATTTTCATCGAACAACAACGAATCCATCCTGACATTGGGGTCATATACAACATCTTCTCCATATAGTTTATTTGTCCCTGATTCATTCATTCCGTCGCTTCTAAATACCGATTCTTTATGAAACCCTTTCAAATCCCTTCCTATCAAAGCCTCAGATAATTTCATCGCACCACAGTAGTGTTGTCCAGCCCCATCAAAGGCAGAGGAGGGTGGATAATAACCTAATTCATTGTTAAATAATTCTATAGCGGCCTGAATGTAATTAAACTGGTAATGTTGATAATTTTTTTTTACGGCCGTCTTGAGGCTATTATAAGCCTGTACACAAATAACGATACCAGAAATAACAATGAACATAACAACGATTAAGATTATTGTTTTATTTCTGTTCATTTGTATATCTTTCAACGAATTCAGCGTATTGCTCCGGCGTATCTATGCCGTTGCAGGTGTGCTCGACCTTGCCGACGAGGATATTATAGCCATTTTCAATTACTCGCAACTGTTCGAGCTTTTCTATTTTTTCCAGCGGCGTCTGTGACAATTTTGTAATTTTCAGTAAGAATTCTTTGCGATAAGCGTAAATACCAAGATGCCGCTGATACTGCCCGATATTTCCTACGCCGGATTTATCCCTGTCATAAGGTATAGGTAAACGTGAAAAGTAAATCGCCCTGCCGATTTTGTTTTGCATACTGTCATTCCTGCGAAAGCAAGAATCCACTTGTTCCTGGTCGCAATACTCATCACGCACGACGCACGACGATACTATTACCTTAACAATATTAGGGTCGGCTACCTGCCCGGCAGTCTGAAAATCAGCACAAAGCGTTGCCATCGGATAATCCGGATTGTCTATTAGAAGCCGGGCGAGATAGTCAATATTGCCCGGGTCGATTTCCGGCTCATCGGCCTGAAGGTTAACTATAATATCGACATCAAGATCAGCTACGGCTTCGGCGATGCGGTCGGTGCCGCTTTTGTGCTCTACAGAGGTCAGTACACATTCAGCGCCGAATGTATTGGCTGCGGCAACAACCTTTTCGTCGTCTGCCGCTATGATTACCTTATCGGGCAGCTCAGCAAAGCAGGCCTGCTCGTATGTGTGCTGGATGAGGAATTTGCCGGTATCTTTAGCGAGAACTTTAGCGGCGAATCTGGTAGAACTGAACCGGGCCGGTATAACTGCTAATATTTTTACCCCGTTAGAAATTTTCCCTTTCTGTACCATATCATTTCTTTTCATACGATTTCTAATGGGGTTCACTCTAATCTAAACTTTCAAGCTGATTTAATATTTCTTCCCGACAAGTAGTAACAAAACAGGGAACACAAATGCCGCGATGCCGGTGCGGCTTCGAAATTCCAACTGGGTACTTATCATAGAAACTAAAAAGGGCCTTGTCAACAAAGTCTGTCAGAAATATTTTCTTTTTATCTTATATTACGCAAACAGGGCCGTTTTGAGTTGTCATGACCGCTAAACCAGATATACTTTCTTGACTAAAGGAAGTTGACTTTTTAATATTGTTATCAAAATATAATTTCAGGGAGCCAGAATTATGAAAAAGTTATTACCGGTAATTGTATTTGTCGCGGTTTTGGTTGTTTTCATCGCACTCGGCTGTAAGCAAAAAGAAAAAAGCAAAGAAAAGGGCGAAAACAAGTATAGCATAGCCGTAATTCCCAAGGGCACGACGCACATTTTCTGGAAATCAATTCATGCCGGTGCTGTCAAAGCGGAACAGGAGTTGAAAGGCGCGGGTGTTGATGTGGAAATTATCTGGAAAGGACCGCTGAAGGAAGACGACAGGGAATCGCAAATCAGAGTTATAGAAGATTTTGTAACTCGCGGCGTATCGGGGATTGTTCTGGCGCCGTTAGATGACATGGCGCTGCGGGTGCCGGTTAAAAACGCCGTGGGCTATGGT
>JACKQG010001037.1_pt1 | contig 39180 bp, 36 predicted proteins | sample 8237621 | NCBI WGS metagenome assembly JACKQG01 (sample SAMN15677084, study PRJNA649215) | marine metagenome | biome: marine; feature: Black Sea; material: saline water; isolation source: suspended particulate matter (SPM) from the Black Sea western gyre | collected 2013-06-09/2013-06-10 | depth... | reverse complement strand
ATAATTTTTGAATAAATAAAAACCCACTCAATTGAGTAGGTTTATTTTTGGTGGAGTTCAGTGTGTTCAAACATTATCAAGACTTAACAGAACAAAAAGTGGAAAGACAGATACTTTTGTTTTAGATTTTGTTAACGATACTGAAAGTATATTAGAATCATTCCAACCTTACTTCACATCAACTGAATTAAGTGGAGAAACAGAACCTGATAAACTGTACGACTTACAATATGAGATAAATGAATTTAATGTATTTACTCAAAATCATGTTGATGAATTTTGTGTTGAGTTTTACAAACAAACTGAAACTGATGAAAAACTTCAACCAATTCTAAATCAAGTTGTAGAAAATTGGAGAAATCTTGAAGAAGATAAACAAAGAGATGAATTCAAATCAAAAATTCAATCTTTTTGTAGGTTGTATTCTTACATATCTCAGATTGTTACTTTTAATGAAGTCGAATGGGAGAAACTATTTATTTTTCTCAAATACTTAAACAAGTTTTTACCGAAAGGTAAATCTGAAAGAATTGATATCTCAGATTCAGTAAATCTAGATTCATTAAGAATCCAAATGATTGGAGAATCTAATTTAGGGTTGACTGATGAGGTTGGTTCATTGGATCCACCTTCAGATGATGGAACTGGAAAAACTAAAGAAGAGGAAGAAACCGAACTACTTTCTGAAATCATAAAAAGAGTTAATGAGGTTTATGGTGTAGAACTTAAAGAAGAAGATTTACTTGACTTAAGTAAAATTCAGACTAGAATAAATTCCGATGAAGAATTACAAAAAGTAATGATTGGAAATAATACAGAAGATGATAAAAAGAAAGAGTTTAACGATAAACTAAAAAATGAAGTAAGTGGTTTTTATGGTGATAAAATAGATTTTTATAAAAAGGTTATTAAACCTGAAGTTTTTGGAGTGTTAATGGACCACATGTATAGAGAGTATAAAAAACATCATAGTAAATCTATTTAATTAAACATTTAACCATATTTAAAGAACATTATTTTAATGTTCTTTTTTGTTTGGATAAATTATATAACTCTAATACCACAGTTCTTTAAATGAACTAATTTAAATTCTAAAAATCATACTAAATCCTCAAGTCGTAAAGTAGTGTTTTGAAACTTCTTGTAATTATCAATTATCATATCAGTAATTTTATCTCTTACTTCAAAATCAATTAATTTCTTCAATTTCGTTTTACTAATATTCAATCTTGTTGAATATTGTTCTTGTAGATACTTCCTAACTAATTTATCACTCCCTAAATAAATCGATTTTAAATTACCTCTTACTTTAACATTACAATTCCAATAGATATTTCCTTTTTTAATATTTGGAACAATTGAAATTATTGGATTATAACTTTTAGAATAAACCTTAACCTTTTTCAAAAGTTTAGTGTGTTCTTTTTTTAGTTGTTTAACTTCATGTTGTTGGAGTTTAATTTGTTCTCTTTTTCTATCAATACTATTAAGTTTTCTTTTTATCAATCCATTTATAGAACGGTATTCTAATATTTCTTTTTGTTGTTCAGATGAGAGTTTTACAAATGTGATTTCATCTATATATTCAAAGTTTTTCATAAAACAAATATACGAAATAAGTTCTACTATAGAAAATTTTATATTTTTAGAGAGAATAGAACTTTTCTTATCTTTATTATGATAAAGAATTAATCATAATAAAAATTAAAAAAATGAAAACAAAAATGGAAAAAGAAACAAAAAATGAAAGAGAACAATTAAATGAATTACTTAATAGATATAGTGACTTAAGTGAAAATGAACAATATCTAATTGATGAGGGTGAAGGAGAAATAGAATATTCACTATTAGAAAGTTGGGAATGTCATGGACATTCAGAATTGGTTCACGAATGTATTTATATGACGAAGTACATTGATAGATTAAGGAAATTAGTAAAGAAAATGATAAATAAAAATGAAGAAAAAATATTAAAGTTAGACACAACAGAAAAAGTAAAACAATTAGAAGAAGAATTAGAATACAGTAATAAACGATTTCAGTATCTACAGTATGTTTGGTTTGATTTATATGTAAACAAAACTCATACATCACTAACAAATAGATTAGTATATAGTGTTAAGGAATGTGTGTTTTGTAGTAAAGAAATTAAGGATTGGGGAAATAATTCTCAACCTATTCAAAAAGGAAGATGTTGTGATGATTGTAATAAAAAATTAGTTATTCCATTTCGAATTCAAGAATTGAAAAAACATAAAAAAGATATAGATGAAAAAGAGTAAAATAAGTAGTATAGAAATTAGTTCAGACAATCTGAATGAGTATGAAGATAAGATTAACTTTCTTTTAAAGAAGTCTGGAAGTGGGTTTAGAGAACAAGATTTATTACATGTTTATATAAGAGTTTCAACAAGAAATCAAGAAGATAATTATAGTTTAGATAATCAGAAAAGGTTAGGAATGGAATTAGGTAGTAAAATGAGTTTTCCTCTTACAATTATTTGGAATGAAAAAGGAAAATCATCTAATTCAGAATTTATAAATAATCGACCGGTTCTTAATCAATTATATAACAGAATTAAATCAGGTAAAGTGAAAAATTTATTCATACAAGATATGAGTAGATTAAGTAGAAATGAAAATGTTAGTAATTTATTAAAATGGGAATTAAGAAAGAATGATGTTAGGTTATTTGAAAAGAGTGGAAAGTATAATTTTTCAAGTCCAAATGACAGATTAATGTTTGGTGTTCTATCATTATTTTCAGAACACGAAAATAGTATTAGAAGAATGAGAAGTGTATTAGGAAAGTTGAGTAAAGTAAAGAATGGAGAATGGTGTGGTGGTATGATTGGTTTTGGGTGGAAAGTTAAAGATGGAAAAATATTAGAAGATAGAAAAGAAAGTAAATGGGTTAAGAAGATGTTTGAATGGTATGACGAGAAAAAAACTCTAAAATATATTCAATCAGAATTATTTAAAAATGGTGTGAAAACAAGAAGAGGAAATGATATATGGAATAGAGGATCAATTGTTAGTTTACTTAAAAAAACATCCTATATAGGATATACAGATTATGTATTTAATGATGTTAATGGAAACGAATATAAACACCAATATATATTTCCTAAAATTATAGAAACTGATTTATGGAAAAGAGTTCAGAATAAAATTAAGAATAGTAGAAGTTTAGATAAGATGATTAATGGTGGAGTTAGAGATAATGAAACTCTTTTAACTACATATTTAGTTTGTAATGGTTGTGGTAAATTAATGGGTAGGAAGAAAAGGAAAAATAAGAATGGAAATGAGATGAGTAATTATGTTTGTCGGACAGTTGAGAGATATTGGAATAATCCGAAAAAACATCCAAAATGTAAGTCAAATAAAAGTATGAATACTGATAAAACAGACAATCTAATTTGGGATTCAATATTAGAGGTTTGGAAGAACAGTTATTTAATAAAGGAAGAATTTAAAAAAGAAATAATAGATAAAGTTATTTCAGATAGAAATGGAATGGATATTAATGGTAGTATTCGTAAACAAGAAAATTCTAGAAGTTATATTTTAAGAAGTATTGATAAGTATAATGGGTTAATTAGTGATTTAGAAGATGAATATTATGAGGGAAATGTTAGTAAAGATAAATACGAGAAATTAAAGAGTAAACTTCAAGAAAATATATCTACAAATAATCAGAAACTTCATGAAATTAGTTTAGTAATTGATGAGTTAGTAGATGATAAAAAATGGATTGAATGGTTAAATATATTTGATGAAGAATATCACGAATTATCAGAACTAACAGAACTCAAAAAGAGAAAAGATTTTCTGAATAAATTTTTAGATAAAATAGAAGTAGTTTGGGATAAAGAAACTAAACTACATACATTTAAAATCATATTTAAAAAACCAATTATAAACGATATCAGATATAAGAATAAGAATGGGAAGTTTATAATTAGAAAAGGTGAGAATAGTTATACTATTCCACCTACTAAAATTGATAGAAAAGAATATAAATGGAGTGATGAAAATTACATTCACAATCAGAACAGAAAAAAGGTATCTTCACAAATTACCCTTTCTAACTATTCAACCGTTACCGACTTTGCCAAATTTCTTGGCTGATCCACATTACAATTTCGTATTACTGCAATATGGTAAGAGAGCAATTGCAATGGAATAATGGAAAGGAGTGGCATCAACTCTTCAAAACAAGATGGAATTTCAATGCAATAATCAGCTATTTCTTTTACTGTTTTATCTCCTTCTGTTACAATGGCAATCAGTCGTCCTCCCCTTGCTTTGACCTCTTGTATATTGCTAACTACTTTTTCATAATTCCCTTTGCGAGTGGCAAGCACCACAATGGGCATGTGCTCATCAATAAGTGCAATTGGGCCGTGCTTCATTTCTGCTGCTGGATAGCCTTCTGCATGTATGTAGGAAATTTCTTTAAGTTTCAGTGCTCCCTCCAAAGCAACTGGGAAATTGTAACCCCTACCTAAATATAAAAAATTAGTTGCCTCTTTAAATTCAGCTGCTATTTCTTTAATCATATCATCTGATTTTAATACCTTTTGCACTTTCTCAGGAATGAGTTCCAGTTCGGTAATAATTTGGCGATACTCGGTAGCGGAAAGTGTGCCTTTTTCTTTTGCAATCCTGAGTGCCATAAGGGTAAGCACCACCACTTGTGTGGTAAATGCTTTGGTAGATGCCACCCCTATTTCCGGGCCAGCATGAGTGTAACTTCCGGCATCTGTTAATCTTGGAATAGAGGAGCCAACCACATTACAAATCCCTAAAATAGTAGCTCCTTTTTGTTTGGCAAGTTCCAATGCTGCCATGGTATCTGCTGTTTCCCCCGATTGAGAAATAGCCAAAACCACATCTTTTTCAGTTATAATAGGGTTTCTGTATCGGAACTCTGAGGCGTATTCCACCTCAACCGGAATTCTTGCCAAGTCTTCAAACAAATATTCTCCAATAAGACCGGCATGCCAAGAAGTACCACAAGCCACAATAATAATACGCTCAGCATTCAATATTTTCTTTTCATAATCCAGAATTCCACCCAAAGTAATTTCGCCAGTTTTAGCATTGATTCTCCCACGCATGGTATCTAAAATACATTTTGGCTGCTCAAAAATTTCTTTGAGCATAAAATGCTCAAACCCTTCTTTTTCAATGGCTTCTAAGCTAAGCTCTAACTCATCAATATAAGGCGTTTTTTTAATGTTAGAAATGGTTTTGATTTCCAATTCCTCACCTTTATTGATTCTCGCAATTTGCTCATCTTCCAAATAAACAACATTCCTAGTATATTCTACAATTGGCGTAGCATCAGAAGCTACAAAATACTCGCCTTTCCCAATCCCAATTACAAGTGGACTTCCTTTTCTAGCTGCTATCATTTCCTCTTTATTTCCTTTATCAATTACTAGAATAGCATAAGCCCCAACTACTTCATTAAGTGCCAAACGAACCGCTTCAAACAAATTTACTTTTTCCTTTTTCTTAATTTCTTCAATCAAATGTACAAGCACTTCTGTGTCTGTTTCGCTTTCAAATATATGCCCTCTTTTTATTAGAGCTTTTTTTAAAGAATCATAATTTTCAATAATCCCATTATGTATAAGTGCTAAATTACTGTCACCCGACTTATGTGGATGTGCATTTATTTGATTTGGCACTCCATGAGTTGCCCATCTAGTATGTCCAATTCCGATATTTCCATCAATATTTTTACCTTTTACAAAATCTTCTAAATCAGAAACTTTGCCAGCTTGTTTGTAAATGTTTAAATGATTTTCAGTTGTGATGGCAATTCCAGCACTATCATAACCTCTATACTCCAATCTATGTAGTCCTTTTACTACAATTGGATAGGCCTGCTGGCCACCTACATATCCTACAATTCCACACATTATAAATCGGTATAAATGATATTGAAACTTATTTTATTTTTCGGTAAAATAGTTCGGCTGGCATTTATTGCCCCACCTGAAGCTACTAAATATAATTTATTGGTATAATCCTCATTATTTAAAAGTTGATAAAAATATCTAGTTATATTGAAAGTGTACTTTCCATTTTCTAATTTACCACCAAAATACTCTTCTCCTTCTAAAATAAGGTCAGAGAGAAAAAAGTCCTTCCCATTTTCATCTACTCTTACTAAAAATAATTTGTTGTGAGCGGAATAATTCATAGTATCAGTGCCATCTAATTCAAAACTTAAATTCACTCTGTTAATGGCTTTATTTTTGAAAAATGTTTTTAGTGTATCCAAATGCTGAATTTCAATTACTGTTTTATAACCAGCCATGGATTGAACATAAGTATTGGTAGAAGTATCGGCTTGTTGCAATAATTGCGACATATCTTTATCATTAAAAAGATTAACTCTTGCCGCATCTCCTGAAAGAGAAAAATCTAAACTTAATACCGAATCAGCATCATTAATATTATGGTAATAAATGCTCATTTTTGAATTTGTTCCTGTTGGATTTAAGTAAAGTATTGTATTATTCCATGAGCTAGCCCAAACCATTAAACCAGAAAAATGATTTAAAAATGTTTCATTGTCAATAAAATTATTTTCCCCCAATCCAATAGCATTGTACAAAAATTCTTCTATTTTCAAATTATGAAGCTTAATCTTGAGTATAGGGCTTATCGTATCTTCATCAATGATCGAATATGATTCAACCCATTCGCCAGGATTTGAATCCCAATTAGAGAAATTAGAATAATACACTGAATCTTTAAATATTCCTTGAAAATCCCAAGTATTAATGGGTCTTTCCAACTCTCTTATACCAATATCAACCTGATTATTAATAGCCCCATAATAACCTGAATAATTATAAGTAATGAAAGAAGAGTCCACCACTATTTGAGAATAATCTCCCAAATCAATACTATTTCCTGATAGTAGTATTTGGGTTAAAAAAAAGCCTTGATTATTGCCAAATACTGGATCATTAATTGCTCCTAAAAGTAAAGTGCTTGCCTCATCTGAGCGTAATGAATCCTCAGAAATAGTGCTTAGTTTTAGGTTGTTTTTGTTTGAAGTTAGCGATACGCTAATCCCATCTGATGGCGGTTGAACTTCAAGTCCAATTAAGTTTGGGTCGGTACAGGAAAATATAAGAGTTATTGCACAAAAATAAAAAGTGCTTATGTATTTGTTCATTTACTTAATCCGTTAGTTCTAGCTCACCCTCTTCAACATCTTCATAAAGTTCCTCATAAAAACTAGCATACTCTCTAGCGTATTCTCCATCTTCTCCACCAGGGTGTATCATTACTGGCTTTTTGCAAGCATCAATATGTTTTAGAATTCTTTTATCAATTTTATTACCAACTTTAATTATAGCATCCGCATAATCAATAGCTAATTTATTAAGAGATAAGCAATCTGGTTTTTTCAAAACCTCAATATCTTTTTCATTTAATCTGCTTTCAAACAAAAGTTTTTCGATTATATTATTACTTAATTCTCCCTTAAAATCAGTATCATAAGCAGAATAAATCACTTTTACCTTAGAGAATAAAGGGTCTTCATTATATAATTTATTGATATAAAGGGGGACTAATGAAGATATCCATCCATGACAATGTATGATATCTGGCGACCATCCTAATTTTCGAACCGTTTCAATTACGCCCTTGCAAAAGAATATCATTCTTTCATCATTATAAGAAAAGAACTCTCCATTTTCATCATGAAAATGTTTCTTTTTTGGAAAATAATCTTCATTATCTATAAAATAAACTTGCATCCTAGCGGATTGAATAGAGCCCACCTTAATAATAAGCTGATGATCAAAATCATCTACAATCAAATTCATTCTAGATAGGCGAATTACTTCATGTAATTGATGCCTTCTTTCATTAATTACTCCAAATCTTGGCATAAAAATTCTAACGTCTTTGTCATCTTCTTGGATTTTCTGTGGAAGATGCCTGCCAATTAACGACATTTCGGTTTCAGGCAAATAAGGATATATCTCCTGTGATACGAATAATACTTTTTTCTTTCCCATAATTTTATATTAAGTATGCAAATTTACGAAAATATATGATTTTTATCAAGCAATTGCTTTAGTTTTGTCGTTTCATTTTTATTTGCAAAATGATTATTTTAAAAACTAAAAACGAACTTACTTCTTATTTGTCTGGTTTAAATTCAAAATTTTCAATAGGATTTGTACCAACAATGGGGGCTTTACACAAAGGGCATTTAGCTCTATTATTACAAGCAAAAAAGCAATGTTCTGTTGTAGTTTGTAGCATTTTTGTAAACCCAACTCAATTTGACAGTAAAGAAGATTTCAATAATTATCCTAATACACTTTCGGCTGATATAACGCAGCTTGAAAAAATAAATTGTGATGTACTTTACAATCCTGATACTTCAGATTTGTACAGAAGTGAAGAAAAGGCAAAGCACTTTGATTTTAATGGTTTAGAAAATGAAATGGAAGGCAAATATCGTAAAGGGCATTTTGATGGAGTAGCTACCATTATTGAAAAGCTTTTTACACTAATAAAGCCCCAAAAAGCTTTCTTTGGACAAAAAGATTTGCAACAACTTTTGATTGTAAAAGCACTTACAAAAAAACTTAACTTTCCTGTTGAAATTATTGGTGTTCATACCGTTAGAGAAAAAAATGGCTTAGCCATGAGCTCTAGAAATAAATTGCTTAATAAAGAGCAATTAAAGAGAGCTTCTTTGCTTTATAAATCTTTGTTTTTCTGTAAAGAAAATAAAGAAACTAAAACAATTGCTGAATTGAAAAAAATAATTCATACTCAATTTTCAAACTATGATGATATCACCCTTGAATATTTTGAATTTGCAAGTGCAAATAGCTTACAAACTATATCTTCTTTTCAAGAAAAAGGGAAGAATACTATTTGCATTGCAGCTTTTGTAGGAGGCGTTCGTCTTATTGATAATATAATTTTTTAGTTTTACGCCATGGTAAAAAACAATGCGAATTATTTTTTAAAACTTTTAAAGTATGTAGTTTCTTTTGCATTTGCTTTTTTTATTTTATATTTTCTTTTCAGAAATCAAGACCCTATTAAACTTATAGAAGAAATAAGAAAAGTAGATACAAAATGGGTAATTCTTTCTATGATTTTTGGGGCTTGGGCTTATGTAAGTAGGGGGCTCAGATGGATAGTTTTAATTGATTCTTTAGGGTATAATTCTACCAAAATGAATAGTATTACTTCTGTTTCGGTTGGTTATTTTACTAACTTATTTATTCCAAGAGCTGGCGAAATTTCAAGATGCACCGCATTAAATAGGGTAGAAAAAATACCGGTAAATAAACTTTTCGGCACTATTTTGATTGAAAGAGTGATTGATTTTGCATTCCTGTTTGGGTTAATTCTTCTTACTATCGTATTAAAATTCCCAACTATTTTTAAATTTTACACTACCCTAAAAGCACAACAAATTACCGACACAACCGAAAGTACAAATTATGCTTTTTATACTGGATTACTTATTGGCCTTATAATTGCATATTTTTTAATTAAAAGATGGATAATCAAATCAAAATTTTACGAAAGGATTTTACAATTTATTGATGGCTTGAAAGAAGGTTTTAAAAGTATAAAAAATATGAAATCTAAATCTGCTTTTTGGACGCATACTTTTAGTATTTGGATTATGTATTTTTTAATGACTTATGTTTGTTTTTTTAGCATGAATGAAACAACTCATTTACGAATTTCTGACGGATTATTCCTTTTAGTTCTTGGAGGGATTGGTATGGTAATCCCAACTCCTGGAGGTATTGGTTCTTACCATGCAATTGTTATGATTGGCTTAGCTGTATTAGGGGTAGGATTTATAGATTTGAACTCTCAGTCAGCCGATTATAATCCTGCTTTAGTGTTCCCTACAATTGTGCATGTTGCACAAACATTAGTAGCTATTATTATGGGGTCTATCTCTTTGTTAATTTTGTTTTTAACCAAAAAGAAAAAACATGTCACATCTTAAAGAAATAAACAATAAAATCCTTTGTTTGGAAAAGTTAAAATCTAGATTGGAAAGTTGGAAAGCAAATGGTGAAAAAGTTATTTTTACTAATGGTTGTTTTGATATTCTTCATAAAGGACATGTTGAGGTATTGGCAAAAACTGCCGATTTAGGAAATCGCCTAATCATTGGACTAAATTCGGATATTTCTATTAAAAATTTAAAGGGGGGAAATAGACCAATTGTTGAGGAGGATTCAAGAGCTCTTTTACTTGCTGCACTCAGCTTTGTTGATGTTATTGTTCTTTTTTCTCAGGAAACACCTTATGATTTAATTGCAGAAATAAACCCTGATATTTTAGCAAAAGGTGGGGATTATCAAATTACGGAAATCGTTGGACATGACATTGTGCAGAAAAATGGTGGTCAGGTAGTCACCATTGCACTTACAGAAGGTTATTCCACCACTAATATTATTGACAAAATAAAGAATGGCTAAAAAAGTTCAATCAGCATTTTTTTGCCAGAATTGCGGCACCCAATCGCCAAAATGGCTGGGTAAATGCCCTCAATGTAATGAGTGGAACACTTATGTGGAGGAGGTGATAAACAGGGAAGAAAAGACAAAAAGTTGGACTGGGAAAAATAGTAAAACAAATACGCCTTCCTTAATTTCGGAAATTGATTTTACAAACGAAAAACGAATTGACACTCCTGATAAAGAACTAAACAGAGTTTTGGGAGGAGGCATTGTTCCTGGTTCTATTGTGCTTTTGGGTGGTGACCCAGGCATTGGAAAATCTACTTTACTTTTGCAATTGGCATTGCAAATGAAAACCAAAAAAGTGCTTTATGTCACAGGGGAAGAAAGTGAAAAACAAATAAAAATGCGAGCAAACAGAATAAGCCAAACGAGCGAAAACTGCTTTATTTTGTGCGAGACTTCCACTCAAAATATTTTTCAGCAAATTGAAAAGTTACAGCCCAATATTTTAATTGCAGACTCCATTCAAACTTTGCATACCGCTATGATTGATTCTACTCCTGGAAGTGTTTCTCAAATTAGGAGTTGCACTGGCGAGCTTTTAAAATTTGCCAAAGAAACAGGAACGGCAGTTTTCTTAATTGGACACATTACCAAAGATGGCTCATTAGCAGGTCCAAAAATTCTGGAACATATGGTAGATACTGTTTTACAATTTGAGGGCGATAGAAATCATGTTTATCGAATCTTAAGGACTATTAAAAATCGTTTTGGTTCTGCCTCCGAATTAGGAGTTTACCAGATGGGGCAAGGTGGATTAAGGCAAGTATCTAACCCAAGTGAGATTTTAATTTCCCAGAGAGATGAACCCACAAGTGGAGTGGCTATTTCAGCAACTATGGAAGGAGCTCGTCCATTGCTTATTGAGATTCAATCCTTGGTAAGTTCTGCCGTTTATGGCACGCCTCAAAGGTCAGCTACCGGTTATGATGGCAAGCGACTGAATATGCTTTTGGCAGTTTTGGAAAAAAGATGTGGCTTTCGCCTTGGCGCAAAAGATGTTTTCCTGAACATTACTGGCGGCATAAAAATTGACGATACCGCTACCGATTTGGCGGTTATTTGTTCTGTACTTTCTTCTGATAAAAATGTCCCTTTGGGAATGGAAGTATGTTTTGCTGCTGAAATTGGTTTGTCCGGAGAATTGCGTGCAGTTACCAGAATTGAAGAAAGAATTTTGGAAGCTGAGAAGTTGGGCTATAAGCAAATCGTTATTTCAAAACATTCTAAACTCAGCAAAAAAGATTTCAAAATCAGCATCAAGCAATGCGGAAAAATTGAGGAAGTTTTTCGTTTATTCTTCTAGCAAATCGAACAAATCATCTAAATTAGGCGCTAAGATAATTTCAATTCTTCTGTTGGCTGATCTTCCCTCAGCGGTAGCATTACTTTTAAAGGGCATAAATTCCCCTCTTCCGGCAGCTGTAAGCTGAGTAGGATTTAAATTAGGATTACTCATAAGGACTTTCACCACAGCTGTTGCTCTTAACACGCTCAAATCCCAATTGTCTTTTACAGCAGATTTTCCGCTCAGTGGAATGCTATCGGTATGCCCTTCTACTAAAATTTCTAGGTCTTTTTGGCCAGCTAATGCAGCTGAAAGTTTATTCAATGCTGAAATACCAGCAGTTCCTACTTGATATTTCCCAGAAGCAAAAAGTAAATCTTCTTCTAATGATACATATACTTTTCCATTTTTTTGCACCACTGTAAGCCCCTCTCCCTCCAAACCAATAAGTGCTTTAGAAATCCTTTGTTTTAGGGCGGTAACTATGGAATCTTTTTTGTTTATAATGGACTCCAATTCGGCAACTCTGGCAGAACGCGCTTCTAATTCTTTTTGGGCATTTTCAAGTGCCAATTGTTTTTCAGCTAAGGAATTAGATAAATTATTCAGCTCATCTTCTTTTGTTAAAAGGTTATTTTGTGCCTCTTCTAACTGCTTTAAAAGCGCTTTGGTTTCTTTGGCTTTTTCCGCCATATTTCTACTGTTTTTACTTGCCAACAAATCGTAAGCACTGCTTAGCTCATCATAAGTATTTTGCAACAACACCAATGCTTTTCCATTCTGAATAGAATCGTTTCGCATGGCATCTAATTGTTTTTTGATGTTTGCAACATTTCCTTCTAACTCCTCTACTTTCTCGCTTAAAGAAATGATTTTTTTATCTTTTTTTACAATTTGCAGCTCTGCATTATCATATTGGGTATGTAACGCATTGTGCATTTTTGGGGTAACGCAAGAAGAAAGAATAAGTAAAATAGAACAAAAAAGAACGATTGTATTTTTCATGGGTTTCTGATTTTCTTTTAGATTCCCAAAATTACAAATACACTTGCCTTAGATTTAAAGTAAATTATTTACTTATTAACAGGAAAATGGGGAAAGGGAAATTACTCTACAAAAATTATTTTCTCCACAGTTCCATCTTCATAAATGTACAATTGAATTTGATTGGTGTTTTTTGTTTTTCTCCCCAAAAAATCTATTACAGAAATGAGTTTTTTTGTAGAATTTTGCTGTTTGTTATTTATTAGCTCTTCAAAAGAAGATGGAATTGACACTATTTTAGATAGTCCTGTTGAAGTAGCTACCCAAACATTGTCATCTGAATCAATTGCTAATTCTCTTACATTTGGCCCTGCTAATCCATCCGAAACATCAAAATCTTCCCATTTAGTTCCATTCCAAAAAGCTACACCACCTTCAGCTAAATAACCAACATATATAGTAGTCCAAATTCTACCAAAACCATCTTGTGCAATATCGACTACAGGATTTAAGGTATCTGGAGGGGGTAAAATATACATTTGCGTATGATTAGTTACACTTGTATTTGTAGCATCTAAAACAGACATTCCACTAGAAGTCCCTATCCATTTTTGGTTATTATCACACAATATAGCAGTGCTATAATTACTTACTAAACCATTGTTTATAGTGTAAGTTGTAAAAGTTGTACCATCATAATGTACTGTTCCATCAAGTGGAGTGGCAAACCATTTATCTCCATTAGCATCAAAAGCAGTAGCGGCTACTCCACTAATTGGCAAATCTGGGCTACTGTAAGTGGTCCAAGTAGTTCCAACAAGTCGACTTACTCCAGCAGAAAAAGAAGCATGCGCAAACCACAAATCACCATTTGGTGCTTGGGCAATATGCGCAACTTGATTCATAGCCAAACCATCAGTAGTGGTGTAAGTTGTCCAATTCACACCATCAAATTTTGAAACGCCAAAATCTGTTCCTACCCAAATATTTCCATTTGCAGTAGCAGTAATTGCTTTTACATTATCATTTACCAAACCATCAGCAGTGGTGTAAGTTGTCCAATTCACACCATCAAATTTAGAAATTCCACTAGAAGTTCCTAGCCAAATATTATCATTAGCATCTACTGCTACACAATTTATTGCATCATTTATTAAGCCATCAGCAGTTGTGAAATTTGTAATAGTTTGAGCTCCAATTTGCAAAGAAATTGCACTTATTAAAAGTAACATTATTTTTTTACTCACAGTAGCTATTTTATTATTTGTATTCGTGAACTTAAATCGTTTCATAATTAATTAATTTTAATTGCTTTAGTAGTTTTGTTTTTTGCTTTCAAATGTATGAAATAAACTCCTGTTTTCCAATTTGATGTATTTATTCTATTTATATTAATTGCTCGAAAAACTTCTTTTCCCAGTACATTTCGTACAATAATATCATCTTTATTTTCTAAAAGCAAAACATCTATAAAAGGATTAGGATAAATTTTTATTTCCTCAAAATTTTCTTGAACTGAACTAATAAAATCGTTATTGGCATCAAATGTTGGTAACTGTAAAATAAAAGGTCCGCTTCCATTTGGCACTCGTGCATAAGCAGTATCTGCTCCTTGTGGAGGGAAAGTTATTGAATCAATTAACACACTATCAGCATTGGTTAAAATAAGTTCTTCACCAAGATTTGATAGTTTAAAATTGGAATGTAAACCTCCTTGATTTCCATCTTCATCTGCCCAAATAACCAAGTAATTATTAGCAGGAATTGTATAAGATGGTAATTCCCATTTTTGTAAAATACCAGCAGTATCTGTTAAAAATAATCCATTAGTTGAAACAGGAGAATTAGTAGTATTATAAAGTTCAATCCAATCTTCAAAATTTCCACTTCCATCTGTTGCTGTATTTGTATTATTAGACATTACTTCATTAATCACCACATCTCCTACTTGCAATTGGGCTTGCAAGGTAAAAAATTCATAAGCGGCTCTCACAGGGGAAAAAACTCCAGCAGAATCATTGTCAGCATACAAATAATAGTCAATAGAATTTGCTGCATTCGGAATTTTTCCACCATAAATTCCATCATTTGAAATTCCATCATTATGCAATCCATCATCATACATAATAGTTTTTTTGAAAGCCATATTCTTCCCAAATCTATAAGCTAAAATTGCATCAGTAGCATCATTAATTTCAGCAGAAATCCAAACATCATTCCCCAAAATAATATTTTGAGGACTATTTGAGATATTAGCAATTGTTGGCTCGCCACTAAAGCCAGTATAATTACTCAAATAAGTAGTTCGAGCATCCATCAATTGAGTAATTCCTGGGCAATCTGCTGTAACTAGTGCAACTTGATTAGTCAGATTTGTCGTAAAATCGGAATATAAATAAAACTTATTGGTATCGTTTTGCACAGAAGAATCAATCAAGTTTTGAAGAGCTTGCCCTCTTGAAGAATAATGCTGATTTGCAAAGTGTTCTTGAATAATAGTTCGGATATGTGCTAAATACATTTTTCTGTTTCTTTCGCTAAGAAATAAATTTCTGAGCAGTGGTCTTGGGGCAATAGAAATCTCAGAATGATGGACTAAAGGATCCATATTTTGGGCTTGCAAAATGTCAAATCCGTTAAAATAAAGTGAAGAAGCATCTGTTAATTGAAAGCTTCCAAAGGACATATTTAAATCCCAAAGAATTGGATTAAATTGCCCAGTTACATCCTTGAATAAATAATAATTTTGTCCATAACCAATATAAGAATCAAAGTTGATTAGTGTATAATTTATAGCGTGCATCCAAAGAGTTCTATCTACATTTAAAATATTTTCAATACTATCAATATGATTGTTTAATGTGTCAATCAAATGATACAAATCTTCCCATCCATAATCAGATTTTAGATTATAATAGGGTTCATAGTCCAAACTATCAGTTCCGTGAGTATCACTCAAATTAGAATTCTCCCCACCTGGATTAATATTCAGATTCTCAGGATTGCATTTAAAAAAGGGATGATACTTATTATCGAAATGCTCGTTAAGAAATGATTTGTTTACCGCTTGTACATTAGTATATAATCCCCAAAGCGTATCATTAATAAAAACATTCGCAAAGTTTGCTTGTGCTGAGGGCATGTAATGGGCAGCAATTTCATAAGTAAGCACCTCCCTAATAAAAGAAGGATCTTGTATTACATTCGATAGTTTTAATTTGTCAATCCCTTGATGATCTTGTCCGTCAATGATGTAATCTAATTTTATATTAAACGGGTTTTTAAGGCGATTGACCGAAACTGAGCTAAAGCCTTTGTAACGCACACCAACACTATCGTAAGAATCGCCATCAATTGTAATATCTGCTAAAATTCTATCATTATCGCCAACTACATAAAGGCTGTCTAACTGCTTATCCCAATCAGTAGCATAAAAATAAATACGGATTTCTCTAAGGGAATCTACTGCATAAAAACTGCTTTGCGAAAAAGAATTAAACTGCAGCAAAAAGAATAGAAATAGAAATATGTAGCGCCTTGCCAACATCTATTTTATACGAGCTATTCGCTCAGTAACTGACTGCCCTTTATCGGTAGTAATTTTCACAAAATAAAGCCCTTCCGAAAAAAAAGATAAATCTACTTTTTCATTTACTGACCCCATATAATTATTAAGATAATTACTATATACATTTTGTCCTATAGAGTTGATAATTCGAATATCAATATTTTGCAATTCAACTGACTCAAATTTTATTGTAACCACATTTTTTGTAGGGTTAGGATAAATAGAAATCTGTCCAGAAGTTATTTCATTTCCTATTGATGAAACAGTAAAACAAGAAGTAGTTGCTGTAGAAATCATATATTGTTCTAAAGCAATAATTCCTGGATAATCACATTCATATCTAAATCCTTTTTGAGATTGTGCATTATAAGGCCCCCAAATAATTGTTCCTAAAGAATCCACCTCATACATCACTCCTGCCCCTCCTTGTCCGCTTGAAGCATTCACAAAGATATTCCCATTTGACATCCTGTCAGAAGCTGATTGACCAGAAGCAGAATAAGCACAAGCATATCTTGTTGTATATGATGCAGGACCAAATGCTTGTCCTGGAGTTCTTAAATAAGTAGAAGTCGTTGCATCCCATGGCGTTTGAATACCATCAATTGCCGATTGATTATTGCTCACACCACTATTGTTGAATATTTGTAAAAATCCACCATTTGGTCTTCCATCATCAGTGATCCATCTAGCATCATGTACAGCATTATCAATTATTTGTGCACCACTCATATTGTAATTAGAAGGGTTTCCCCATCTGTACATAATATCACCACCCATCCCTGAATTACCTCCAGAATGTGAAGCGGCCTCAGCAGTAGTTGTACTGTGGTCAATAATATAAATTTCAGATGCAAAACGAGAAGAAAAAACAATTTGATCTAAATCCTCATTATAATCTACTCCATTGACATGAAACCAATCTCCTCCACCTCCTTGAATCATATTAATATCTATTAATTGAGGATTATCTGAAATTACTCCATAATTAGGTTTACTAGCATCTGTATCTTGAATCATATGATCCCAAATATGCCATTCCCATACTATATTTGCTCCTCCATTTCCGTCATCTGCAAGTTCTACAAAATGAGTAGGCCATTTATCAGATGTAGCATTATCATACCCCATATTATTTACCTCAATTGAGGTTTTTACTTCCCAAGCTGTAATTAAAACATTATCGCCCACCAAAGTTAAATCATGATGACTCAAATAATTAGCAGTAGAATAAATATAATCCCAAACAATATTACCTTGAGGGTCTATCTCCTGAACTCTCCCTGCATCAGCAGCACCACTTAATTGATTTCCATTATTTTTAGTACCTCTCACTAAATTTCCATTTTCTTTTAGTGCTACAGTATAGTTACATTCCGTATTCATATTCCAAGTATGAGCAATGTTTTCATTTTCATCAATTAGGTAAGTAGTTGTTTGCCCTTGAGGGTTGTATAAAGCAAATCCATTAAAGTTTTGTGCTTTTACAAAAATTACTGTAGTAAACAATGTAAAAGCAATAAGTATTTTATTCATGATTTTTATTTTTTAAATTAGTTAGTATGACACAAAAGTAGACGTATAATAACTCAAAAGGTTTAATCTACTTAATTTTACAATATAATCTTATTTGTTCAAATATGTTTTGAACTAATAATTTTATTGGTAAAGCTTATATGAATAATAATTAAAATCATTTTTTTTATGGTTATTGTTATTTAAGATTAGTACTTTTATGACTTCAAAAATTAATAAGAGTTTAAAGATATGAAAAAAATTATAAATTACTTTTTACAAGGGTTATTGTACATAGTACCTATATCCGTAATGTTTTATGTAGTCTATTTAACATTTAAAACAATTGACGGAATTTTACCTTTTCAGTTCCCAGGACTAGGTTTAATTGTAATTATCTCGCTTATCACATTCATTGGTTTTGTTGGATCTGCAATAATTGCTAGCCCTATCAATTTATTTTTTCAAAAATTATTAAAAAGAGCTCCATTATTGCAAATCATCTATTCTTCCATGAAAGATTTAATGAACACTTTTGTTGGGAAAAAGAAGGGGTTTAATCAAGCTGTACTTGTCAGACTTTATGAAAATTCAACTATTGAGCGTATCGGTTTTATCACAAATGAAGATTTAAGTTCATTAGGAATTAAAGATGGAAAAGTCTTAGTATATTGCCCTGATTCCTACAACTTTTCAGGAATGCTTTTTGTAGCTGAACGCTCATACATCACCCCTATAACTGCAAATTCTTCTGAAATTATGAAACTCATAGTATCTGGTGGAGTAACCGAGATTGACAACTAAAAAATATAAGATGAAAAAACTACTACTACTTTCACTGCTTTTTGCATTTGCAAATACAATTTTTGCAGGAGATACAACAACTGTTCGTATTCACGACCATACCGACATGACTTGGTACGGAAATTATGATGAGTGGGGAGAGTTGCCAAGCGATAGCTTAACTTATCAAAAAATATATTTACATTATACAATGGGCTGTGCAACAGGAGGTTGTTCGGATTGGGACTATACTTCAAAAATCATTGTTCGCCACAGAACAGGAGAGATAGATTCTACTTTACAAACTGCCCCAAGTTTTACTGTAAACGGAAGTGTAATAGATACCGTTTTCTTTTCTGCAAATCCTGTAATAATATATTTTTGGGACAGTATAAACAGTAGTGTTGATTCTACTTTATCTGATTCTATACAGATTATTCGTTACAATGACCAAAACAATCCAACCACTCCAACTGATACGCTTTGGTTTTGGCAATCCAATTTGGAAGTTTTTTCTTTTGATTCCTTAGGTAGTATTACCGATACAACTTATTTTATTGCAGATACTTCATGGATTGTGAATTACTATAATTGGTACACGCCTTTTGATGTAATTGAAGATTTTGAATTAGCTAGAGTAATTACTCCTTACGGTAGTGGGCTAGCTAATAATTGGGAATTTACACACACTTTTGATATAACCGATTTTGTACAGATTTTAAGAGATTCTGTAGAAATTAGATGTCATTATAGTGGCTGGTCATCTGGCTTTAGTGCTACCTTGGATTTTGAGTTTATAGAAGGAACTCCCCCAAGGAAAGTAGTAAAAGTTGAAAATATTTATAGTGGTGGGTACAGCTACACCTCCACAACTGATTTTGAAGCTAATAAATTATATCCAAAAAAGTTTTGGATTGAGCAAAACAGCAGCAATGCTATGATAAAAATGACTACAACAGGACATGGTTTTGATAATAGCCAATCAGCAGCAGAGTTTAAGCCAATAAATTATTATTTAAATATAGATGGAGTACTCACACATACTCAATATAATTGGGATGCTGATTGTGGAGAAAACCCTATTTATCCACAAGGTGGTACTTGGATTTATGACAGGGCAAACTGGTGCCCTGGGAAAAGAGCACAAGCTTTTAACCATGAAATAACTCCATTTATTACCTCAGGAGATTCAGTTGAAATTAATATTGATTTTCAAAGTTATAATTGGAGTGGAACACAAACTCCTTCTTATATAGTTGAGTGCCAATTATTTCAATATGAAAGTGCTAATTTTGTAAATTCAGCAGAAATAATTGACATAATAAAGCCATCTTTAAAAGATGAACATAGCCGAAAAAATCCAATTTGTGGAAAACCTTTAATCGTTATAAGAAATTATGGGAGCACCACTTTATCTTCTTTAGAAATTCAGTACAAGGTAACGGGAGGAAGCACGCACACTTTTAATTGGATAGGAAATTTAGCTTTTTTGGAAACAGAAGAAGTGGAATTGCCAAACTTAACAAATTGGTCAGGTACAGCTCAAATTTTTGAAGTAACACTTAAAAATCCTAATGGACAAGCTGATGATTATTCTGACAATAATAGTATGAAAACTCTATATGATAAAGTGCCTGAATATCCGAATACATTTGTTCTTTGGCTTACTACAAATGCAGGGGTTACAAATACACTTACTCAAGTATCTGAAACTTCTTGGGAATTTTTTACTGATAATGGTAATTCTGTTTTTTCATCTGGGAATTTGTATAGCAACACGCCCTACAGAGATACTCTCACTTTTACAAATGGGTGCTATACTTTTGTGGTTGAAGATACAGATGAAGATGGGCTTAATTTTTGGGCAAATAATGATGGAGGAGGATTAGTTCGTTTTCGTGATGTTGGGGCCGGTTGGTTACAAAGTTTTAATACTGATTTTGGAACTAATATTATTCATCAGTTTACCGTTGGATACCCTCAAAATACTACCTCTATTAACTTATTAAATAATTGGACTATTTATCCTAATCCTACTAAAGATAATCTTATTATTGAAGGATTTTCAGAAAGTAATATACAAATTACTGTTAGGGATAATTTAGGAAAAACAATAATAAACACTCAAAATTCTAATTCAGGATTTATTTCTAAAACTATAGATATTGATAATTTATCAAAAGGCATTTATTTTATTCAGATTACAAATTCAGAGAGTAATATAGTAAAGAAGGTAGTAAAACAATAAATGAAATATTGTAATTCATTAACAAATTATTCTCGTTTTAAAAGTAGAGAAGTTAAAGTAGGAAATATTGGAATTGGTGGGGATAATCCTATCCGAATTCAATCCATGACAACTACCGATACTATGGATACCCAAGCAACAGTTGCCGAATCCATAAGAATGATAGAAGCTGGTTGTGAGTTAGTAAGGATTACTGCTCCCTCAAAAAAAGAAGCGCTTAACCTTAAAAACATTAAAGAGGAACTCGAAAAAAGAGGATATGATACTCCTATAATTGCTGATATACATTACACCCCAAATGCAGCAGAAATTGCTGCTACTATCATTGAAAAAGTAAGGGTAAACCCAGGTAACTATGCCGATAAAAAGAAGTTTGAAAACATAGAATACACTGAGAAAACTTATAATGCAGAAATAGATAGAATAAGAGAAAAATTTACTCCTCTTGTAAAAATTTGTAAAGAACACGGTACTGCAATGCGAATTGGAACCAATCATGGTTCACTTTCTGATAGAATCCTTTCCAGATATGGAGATACTCCAAAAGGAATGGTAGAATCGGCAATGGAATTTTTGCGTATTTGCCGTGATGAAGATTATCACGAGATTATTCTTTCCATGAAAGCTTCTAACACTAGAGTAATGGTGCAAGCCTATCGTTTATTAGTTGCTGAAATGATAAAAGAAGGAATGGATTACCCACTTCATTTGGGCGTAACAGAGGCAGGAGAAGGAGAAGATGGAAGGATAAAATCAGCAGTGGGAATAGGTACACTTTTAGCAGATGGACTAGGAGATACAATAAGAGTTTCTTTAACAGAAGCCCCTGAATTTGAAATTCCTGTAGCACAGAATTTACTCAAACATTTTGATGAAATAGAAAAGCAAGATAAAGTAGCAGAAATAACAGAAAACCCACTTCATTCTTTTGATTATAAAAGAAGGGAAACTAATGAAGTCCTAAATATTGGAGGTAAAAATGTTCCTATTGTAATGGCAGATTTCTGCCTAAAAGAAAAAATTACTCCAGCATCCTTTTTTGGAATTGGTTCTAACTATTCTGTTCCTTTGGACAAATGGCACCTTACCGATATGGCGGCCGATTATGTTTTTGTTGGGAATCATGAGGTAGATTTTGAAGTACCTGGAAGTTTAGGGATTATTTACAATTATAAAAAATGGTTAGAACACAAAAAAGGATATCCGTTTTTAACGATAAATGATTATTTAGATGAAACGGAATTATCTGATAATTTGAATGTAGTTTATGTATGTCTTTCGGATTTGAGTGAGGAACTTTTTGCCAAACTAAAAACAGATACAACAGCTGTTTTGATGATAGATACTTATAACGAAAATGGTATAGCCGAGCAAAGAAAAATCTTCACAGAATTAATGAATAATGGAATAAAAACTCCTGTAGTAATTGGGAGGGCTTATGGCGATTTATCTTCCGAACAATTACAACTTTCAGCAAGTGCTGATTTTGGAGCTTTATTGTTAGATGGATTAGGAGACGGAATATTTATTGCAGCAGAAAATTGTGGTCCTGACCAGTCTGTAAATTCCTTAGCATTCGGAATATTGCAAGCCAGCAGAACAAGAATTTCTAAAACAGAATATATTTCTTGCCCAAGTTGTGGAAGAACTCTTTTTGACTTACAAGAAACTACTGCAAAAATCAGGAAAGAAACCGATCATTTGAAAGGAGTAAAAATAGGAATTATGGGTTGTATTGTAAACGGACCTGGTGAAATGGCAGATGCCGATTATGGCTATGTGGGTACCGGAAAAGGAAAAATCACCCTTTACAAAGAACAAACTGTTGTAGAAAAAAATATCTCTGAAGAAAAGGCAGTAACTGCCTTAATTGACCTTATAAAAGAACATGGAGATTGGGTGGATAGGAACTAATCAACCTTTATTTTAGCAGCAACCTCTTTTGCTTTTTCTACTAATTCAGTAGTACTTTCGTTACCATGTGCTAAACCAACTGCCATTCTTCTGTACGGGCGAGTAGTTGGTTTTAAAACCATTTTACAGTTCCTTTATTGCCCTTTCTACAAATCTATCTTTTTGCAGTAAAATGCTGTAAAAAAATTCATTCCCAAAAAGGTTTCTGCCTATACTTGCTCTAATTTGTTTTTCCAAATAAGCAATTTCGTTTCCATTCAAATCAAATACAAATTCAGTAGTTTTATCATTTACAAAACTTACAAAATCCAAATAAACATTCCTTTTCAAAAGTTGTTTTTTTGTCAAAGTTTCTCTGTGCCTGTCTGCATAATCAAAGCAAAAATCAAAAATCCAGTTTTTTCTAAAAAAAATACTCATTTTTTTACTATCCAAAATAGTATCAATCGGCACAAGATAGTCGGGCGTAATGCCACCACCTCCATACACCTTTTTTCCTTTTGGAGTTGTAAAAACAAAAGAATCGACAATACTTATAGTATCTTCTTTTTCTCTTTCATACACTTCCAAAAAGTAATCTTCATCTTTCCCCTTTTCGTATGGTTTTTGTATGCTTCTGCCAGTTGGGGTGTAGTAGCGTTGGGTAGTAAGTCGTACCACCGAACCATCCATTAAAGGAATTTGCTCTTGCACTAATCCTTTGCCATAAGTTCTTCTACCAATAATTTTTGCTCTATCATTATCTTGCAAGGCCCCAGCAACAATCTCTGAGGCAGAAGCCGAGCCCTCATCTACTAAAACTACCACTTTCATTTTGGTTAATAGCCCGCTTTTATTAGCATAAAATTCTTGTTTTTTTCTGTTTCTTCCTTTTGTGAAAACAATCATTTTTCCTCTATCTAAAAATTCATTACTAATATTGATTGCCTCTTGTAAATATCCCCCAGGATTCCCTCTTAAATCCAATATCAAATTTTGCATTCCGCTAGATAAAAGCAATTGTGTTGCCTCCATAAATTCATCAGTAGTAGTGCCAGAAAATCGGTTGAGTTTAATATAGCCAATATCATTTGTTAGCATTAGTTTTACATCCAAACTAAAAAGTGGAATTTCCCCTCTAGTAATGGAATAATCAATGATTTCCTTTTCATTCTTTCTTTTTATCCCCACTTTCACTTTTGTGCCTATTTCTCCTCTAAGTCGGTCAATTACTCCTTGGTTTTCAATCCCAATTCCAGCCACATTTTCATCATTTACTAGCACAATTCTATCACCCGATTTTATACCAAGCCGTTGGGATGGCCCACCAGAAATAGGAGAAACTACTACTATGCTATCATTTTGGATATTGAACTCCACACCAACTCCCCCAAAACTTCCTTCCATTTCCTGATTCACTCCTTTTATTTTTTTAGTGTTTATATATGTGCTGTGCGGATCTAGTTCTTTTAAAATAGAATTTATGGCACTTTCTTCTATTTTTTTTGGGTTTATTGTGTCCACATAATCCTGTTGAATAAGCTGTAAAATAGTATTGATTTTTGAATTTTGGTGAATTTGAAAATTACTAATTCCATTATTAGTATTATTAAGAAAATCTCCAATTAAAACACCAATAATTAAAACAATGGAGAAAGCAATTGGTTGGTATTGTTTTTTGAGTCTGTTCATTTTTTATAAAGATAATTGAGTTATTTCCACCCCAGCATTTTCTAGAAATTCCAATCCTGAAGTGTCTTTATAGCCATTTAAATAAACCAATCGTTTTATGCCTGATTGATGCACTAATTTACTACATTCTTTACATGGTGACATGGTTAAATAAAGAGTTGCTCCGCTACAATTGTGTGTTGAGCTGGCTGTTTTGAGTATGGCATTTGCTTCTGCATGTAATACATACCATTTTGTTTTTTCGTTTTCATCTTCACAGCAATTCTCAAATCCTGATGGTGTTCCATTGTATCCATCTGAAATTATCATTCTATTTTTTACAATAAGGGCTCCCACCTGTTTGCGTTTACAATGTGATAGTTTTGCCCACTCCAATGCCATTCTCATGTATGCATTGTCGTATTTAATTTGTTTTGTGTCGGTCATGTTTTTCATTATAAAAAAGTGCAAGATACAAAAAAGCGATTTTAATTTATTTTGACTCTCTGCAAACTTATTTTAAAATTTTTCTCCATTAAAGATGTAAAGTTATTTGGAACTAACCCACAGAAGTATGTAAGTTAAAAATGATTTCCTGATTTTGGATTTAGATCTATTTGCTTTTTTGCCCTTTTGAGCGTTAGTCGAATTGATGTTTAATCGGCAAAGCCAAACATCTCAAAAACGAAATCCTTCATATATTCAGGACGACAAATATTTATCTGATAATTTTTTCAAAGCAATAATACTCATTTTTTCCTTCTTTCAAATAAATAGTTCCTAGTTCGGTATATCCTAGTTTATTATAGAACTCCAAAGCTTTTGGGTTGCCAGAATAGGTGTCCAGTCTGATAGAATTTAAGCCTTTCTCAATAACTAGGTTTTCTGTAAATAGCATAAGCGATTTTCCAATTCCATTTTTCCAGTATTCTGCCTTTACGGCTAACCTATGAACAACTAAAAATTGATTTGTTTTATCTTGCCAATCTATTGCTAAATAAGTGGGATCTTGCTTTTGGTCAATATTTATTCCTCCAATAATAATTCCCTTTTCAATGGCAATAAAATAAGTTTGGGCAATTAAATCTTCTTTAATTACCTCAGCATTTGGGTAGGTTTCATCCCATTGGTCAATCCCGTTTGCAATCATTCCTTTTACGCATGATATGTACATGTCCATTATACCATCCAAATCGGCTATTGTTGCTTTTCGTATTATCATTGAATAAGTAAATTACACCCTCTAATATCAGCATTGGAAAACCTTCCTAAAACTGAAAAACTGCCGTCATCAAAAGTACGCCCTAAATCTTGTGTGGCAATAAAAGGGCAAGAATAAATATTTGCCAAATCAATTACATTTATGCCTCCAGTTTTATTGCTAATTATTGATAGCGGATCATTTACATCTCGTATCATTATTTTCATCCATGGTGGCGATTTAAAAATATTTTTCCCTTTGGAATAACCTTGCGACAAGAGTTCTGTCATACCATATTCTGAATGGATTTTTTCAATAGAAAATGCTTTTTTAAGTATTTCGTGTAGTTGTTCTTTTAGCATTTCTTTTCGTTTCCCTTTCATGCCACCTGTTTCCATAATAATAGTGTGCTCTAATTTTTGAGGAAACTCTTTCGCCAAATCAAGTAGTGCATAAGTTACGCCAAACAAAATTGTTTTTTGCCCTTTGCTTTCTAGTTCTTGTATCGTTTTTGAAAGTTCATTAAGGTTGCCTAAATAAAATCCGCTTTTAGGGTGCTTACTTTTCCCTATTAAATCATCCACCATATAAATGAGTGATGAACCTTCTCTTTCCTGATAGTTTGGAAGTAATGCTAGTATGCAGTAATCTTCAATATTGCCATAAAACTGCTTAAAGGTTTTAATATATGAAGATTCATAAACTGAGGCATCACTTACAAGGTGTTTACTTTGCTCACCAGTTGTTCCACTGCTTAAAAAGACCTCTTCTATTCCCTGTCCTTTGCAAATAATTTGTTCATGTTTGAAAAATTCAATTGGTAAAAAAGGAATTTCATAAATATTATTTGGTGTTTTTCCTTTTAGTATTAGTGAAGCATAAGGCGCATAAACAGGATTATTTTCCATTTGATAATCAAAAATGGATAATGCTAAATTTTCAAATTCAGTATCATTATTAATGTTAAAAATCTTACTTTTGACCTGCTCAATATCTTCAAATGAATGCATCCTCAAAAATAGTATTATTTATTGTATTGCTTACGCTTTTTTGTGCTTGCAAAAAAAGCGAATCTTTTTCCGAAATACCATATTTAGAATTTACAAAATTTGAATTAAAAGACAGTGTGGATGCACTTGGAAATATTACAAAACTTTGCGAATTACACCTTCATTTTACTGATGGAGATGGGGATATTGGGCTGTTTGAACAGGATACGATTCCACCTTTTGAATATAATCTTTTTGTCAATTATTATGAAATGATTAATGGTAATTTACAAATTATTAATACGGATCCTCCTTATCATATCCGTATTCCAAATTTAACACCAACAGGACAAAACAAATCCTTAAAAGTGGATTTAAAATATGATGTGGATATTACTTATCGGAATTCGGACAGTATAAAATTTGAACTCAAACTTTTTGATAGAGCCTTAAATGAAAGTGATTGGGTGAGCAGTGGGCTAATCATTATAGAGTAATGCTGTTTTACTGCTAATCTCAATCATTTTCATATTACAAAATTACAGCAATAAAAAAGGCGACACCATAGTATCGCCTTTTTATTATAATTCATTTGTTAATTAAAACTTGTATTCTAAATTTAAGTATAAAGTATTTTCAGCTTCTGATCCCTCAGCAGCATCTGTCCATGATTGCATATTTAAAGCCACAGTAACTCCTTTAGTCATTTGTCTTTCAATTCCATAAACTGTATAAGTTCCAGCTTTAGCAGTTTCTGAAGCATCATCATATCTAGCAAACAAAGTGTATTTGTCTGTTAAGTTATATGCGCCATATACACTCATCATGTCATTCTCTGCATCTAAAACATTCCCTACATTTTTCATTAAGTTCTTCTCTCCACCTAAAGTAAAGTTGTTCCCACTATAAGCAAAAGCAATAGTAGTAATGCTTTGTGATGCATCATTTTCAGTATAAGTAGCTCTTGGAGTAATATCATGATGTAATCTTAAAGATAAGTTGTCCATTGCTTTATATGTCATACCTAAACCACCTCTCATTAATCCAGTATTATCTTGTGATTTTTTATATCCTTCACCATTTAATACTTGAGCATCAAAGCTTAATTTATCAGATAATTTATAGTCAGCCGTTACACCTTGGTCAGATGAACTTGACCATTTGTATTTATCTTGTGCAGATTTTGCAATGTATCTTTTCCCCCAAGCTTTTTCCATAAACTTAAAGTTTTTTACTCCTTGTTGTCCAATATTCAAAGTTAAGTTATCAGTAGCTTTCCATTGTAAAGTAGCTACTTTTAAATAAGCAGTATAAGCTGACCCTCCATCATTACTACCAACATCAAAAGTTATTTTTGTTGAGAATTTCTCATCAAATTTGTAAGAATAACCTAGGTAAGATCTTTTAATTTCAAATGCTTTAAAAGCATTTTCTCCTTCTTCAGCTGATAAATCATAGTTGAAGTTTGAGAAGATTTTTACTGAAGGTTTTCCTTCTTGAGCATTAACAGAGATTACTGTTAAAAGTGCAGCACTAAGTGCTAAAATTGTTTTTTTCATTTTAATATTTTTTAAGTTAATAATTATGGGGCAAAAATAACAACAGCTAAAAGTACTCGTGTTAAGTTTGTGTTAAGTTAAAGTTAATTATGTTGCAAATAAATGGCCTTTAAAAAAAACTAGTGTAACTTTTGGTACACTAGTTTTTACCTTTATTAATTTCCTGTAATTGCTTCAGTAATATTGAAAATATGATCACCCACTTTTTCTAATGAGTGTATCATATTGTTGTAAATCATAGCAGTTTGCATTTTCACTTCTCCTTTTTCAATTTTCTGTAAGTAAGTTTTTCTCAACTTATTTCTCACCTTATTGATGATTATTTCAGCCTCATTAGCATCAGTAATTGTAACTTGAGAGTAAGAAGATTCTAGGTTTTTATTCATAATAACCATTGCTTTTTGAACTTCAGTAATCATTTGGTCAAGACTTTCTCTTAGTTCAGGAGTAAAGTACGCTTTCTGCTCGTTTTTACGCTCTACTGAAATTGACATTTGATAGCAAATATCTCCAATTCTTTCCATATCGTTAATCATTGAAATCATACTTCTAACTTTAATGGAAGCAGAATCAGACATTTCACCTTGAGATGCTTTTGCTAGGTAATCAGCAATTTCCACCTCCATTCTATCAGTAATATCTTCATACTTACGGATGCGAGCCATTTGTTTGCCAAATTTTTTATCATCAGTTTCCTTTAATAATTCAGGAATCATATCGAGTAATCGGCTAGTAATTTCCCCAAATTTAGCTACTTCTTTATTTGCTTCTAATACTGAAAGTTCAGCTGTTTGCATAAGCCCTGTACCGATATGTTCCAAGTGAAATTTTTCATCCATATCCCCTTGTGATTTAACTGATTTTTCCGCAACTCTTACTAGTGCAGGTACAAACCAAATAAGTAAAAGTACATTTAATGCATTAAACCCTGTGTGGAAAAATGATAAGGCAATCGGTACTGGAGACATGTTGTCTCCCCACTCATTTACAGGAGTATAAGGTGAAATCATATCAGTATAATTTAACACTAAATAATTAACAATATCAAGTGCGTAAGGCATTAAAATCAACATCCAAGTAACCCCAATAATATTGAACATGGAATGTATTCTTGCAGAACGCTTAGCATGTACATTTCCTACTAATGATGCAAGTTCTGCAGTAATTGTTGTCCCTATATTTTCACCTAATACCATTGCTGCTGCAACTTCAAAAGGAATTACTCCAGTATTACAAAGTACTAAAGTAAGTGCCATTGCTGCAGTAGAAGATTGAACTACAATAGTTAAAAGTGTACCTACACCAACAAACATTAATCTTGATAAAAATGAAATATCAGCAAAACCAGCTAAAAAGTTTAATATTTCTGGGTTGTTCTTTACATCAGGAACTGCATGTTTTAACTCAGAAAGTCCGATAAATAAAAGTGCAAAACCAACTAAGAATTCTCCCCAGTTTTTAGTTTTAGTTTTTCTGGCAAACATCATTGGCATACCAAAAGCAATAATTGGTAATGCAATAGCTGACATTTTTACTTTAAACCCTAATATAGAAATAATCCAAGCAGTAACAGTTGTTCCAATATTGGCTCCCATCATTACCCCTGCCGATTCTACTAAAGTAAGTAATCCTGCATTTACAAAACTTACCGTCATTACTGTAGTTGCTGATGATGATTGTACAATTGCAGTAATTAAGAAACCTGTCATTACACCAAAGTATCTATTAGAAGTCATTCCTCCTAGTATTTGACGCATTTTGCTTCCTCCTGCTTTCTGGATTCCATCACTCATTACTTTCATCCCATAGATGAAGAAACCAAGTGCTCCAATTAATCTTAATAGTTCGTAAATTCCGAATTCCATTTTTTATATTTTTAAAATTTCTGCAAAAATATATTTTAAATGTTATCGCAATGTTAAGGAATTGTTAAGACTTATTTTTTGTCTGCTTTTTTGTGTTTGACTATTCTGGCTTCTTGATGAAAAATAATTTCTTCTCCAATGTTTTTTATTGAATCTCCTGCTCTCTCAATTTTACGAATAGTTGAGAGTAAATACATCAGGTTTTCTCTTTCAAAATCATCCATATTATTCAATATTATAGAGGTAGCTTCTGCATTATATTGGTTTAGTTTTTTATCCTTTTTGAAAATTTTTCGTGCAATTTTTGTGTCTTCATATTCAAAAGCATCAGAAATATCAGAAAGCATTGAAAGCAGTTGATTTAACATGTCTTCCAAATTTAATTCAGCTACTACTTTTGAAGGATATGCAGTTTGATTGTTAGAAACATAATTTGCAATACTGTCAGCAATATCAGCTACTCTTTCTAGTTCATGATTTATTTTATAGGCAGAAAGCACAAAGCGTAAATCAATTGCAACAGGAGATAAAAGAGCTAGGATATTCTCACATTCTCTATCAATTGCAATTTCCATTGCGTTTACTCTATTTTCAGTGGAGGAAATTTCCTCAGCAATATCTTGATCAAATTCCAAAATAGCAATGCTGCTTTTTCTCCATTGTTTTTCTACTAGTTGGAACATTTTTAAAAGTTCTCTTTTAAGTCCTGAAATTTCTTGTTCTAAATTATTCATAGTTATTGATTTTAACCGAAACGCCCAGTAATATAATTCTGAGTTCTTTCGTGTTCTGGGTTAGTAAATATAATGTCTGTTTTATTGTATTCAATCAAATCTCCCATATAGAAAAAAGCGGTGTAATCGGAAATTCTACTTGCTTGTTGCATATTATGAGTTACAATGATTATGGTGTAATCTTTCTTTAATTCATGTATGAGTTCCTCCACTTTTGCGGTTGCAATTGGGTCGAGTGCTGAGGTAGGTTCATCCATTAAAATTATTGAAGGTTCTACTGCCAAAGCTCTTGCAATGCAAACTCTTTGTTGCTGCCCTCCACTTAGTTCAAGTGCCGATTTGTCTAAGTCATTTTTAACTTCATCCCAAAGTGCTGCTTGTTGCAATGCTTTACGAACTCTATTTTTTAAAACGGCTTTGTTCTTTATTCCTTGAATTTTAAGTCCGTAAGCTACATTTTCAAATATAGATTTAGGAAAAGGGTTTGGTTTTTGAAATACCATTCCTATTCCTTTTCTGAGTTCATCAACTAAAACATCTTTGTTGTAAATGTCATTCCCGTCAACTAAAATTTCTCCTTCCATTCTGAATGAATCTACATAATCATTCATTCTATTAAAGAGTCTTAAATAGGTTGATTTACCGCAACCTGATGGTCCGATTAATGCAGTAACTGCATTTTCTTTAAATTTCATATTTATGTTATTTAGAGCTTGAAATTCGCCATAAAAAACACTTACATTTTTTGCTTCTAATTTATTTTCCATACTACCAATTTATTTTTTTCTGCCATTTATTTCTGAAATAAACCGCTATTCCGTTCATCACAAATGTGATGAGTAATAATACTATAATTGCTGCTGCCGCATTTATGCTAAATTCATGCTGTGGTCGTGAAATCCAATTAAAAATCTGAATTGGAAGTACTGTAAATTCATCCATTGGTGAACTTGGAGTAAAGGGAACATAAGCCAAAGCACCAATTACAATAAGTGGGGCAGTTTCCCCTACTGCACGAGAAATTGCTAAAATTACTCCTGTTAAAATTCCCCCAAATGAAGCAGGTAAAACCTGATACCAAATGGTTTGCCATTTTGTAGCTCCTAAACCAAATGATGCAGCTCTGATTGATGGGGGAACTGCCTTTAGTGCTTCACGAGTTGCTACAATTACAATAGGTAAAACAAGCAGAGCAAGTGTTGCACTTCCTGCTAAAATACTATTCCCCATTCCAAATAATCTTCCAAAAATTTCTAATCCTAAAAGCCCGTAAATTACAGATGGTACTCCTGCTAAGTTAGAAATATTTACTTCCAATAATTCTGCTATTTTTGATTTTTTACCGTATTCTTCCAAGTAAATTCCTGCTGCAACTCCTAAGGGAACTACAATTAGGAAAGTAAAAATCACAATCCATATTGAACCAGCCCAAGCAGTAAGTATTCCTGCTTTTTCTGCTTTTCGTGATGGTAAGTTTGTGAGGAAATCCCAATCAATTCTTGTCATACCATCATAAAAGATATTTCCAATAAAAAATGCAAGTATTACTAAACCAATTAAGGTACAGAAAATACCAAAATAAGCAAATGCTTGATCTTTTAGTCTATTTATTTGCCCTCTAGTCATATTGCTCTTTGAATTTTTTACGGATATAAAAACTAATATTGTTAAGTATAAATGTAAAGATGAATAAAGTAATTCCTGCTGCAAATATTGTTTTGTATTCTAATGTGCCATGAGCAACATCTCCCAAACTTACTTGCACAATATAAGCTGTAATTGTTTCTACAGGAACCAATGGGTTTGCAGTTAATCTTGGTTGTTGCCCTGCTGCTATTGCTACAATCATAGTCTCCCCAATTGCACGAGAAAAGGCTAAAATTACCGATACAATAATACCTGAAGATGCTGCAGGGACCATTACTTTAAATGCTGTTTGCAGCCTTGTAGCTCCCATTCCATAAGATGCATTTCTTAAAGATTTTGGCACTGCTGAAAGCGCATCTTCACTTAGTGAACTTACATAAGGAATAATCATAATTCCCATTACAATTCCTGCTGAAAGGGAATTAAAACCTGACATTCCAGGAATGAAAGATTGCAAAAATGGAGTAACTACCATTAATGCAAAAAAACCATAAACAACAGTTGGTACTGCTGCTAGTATTTCCAAAAGTGGTTTTACAATTTTCTTGAATTTTTTTGGTGCATATTCACTTAAATAAATGGCTATTGTAATTCCAATAGGAAGTGCCACTGCCACAGCAATAAAAGTAGTGAGCAGTGTTCCCATTACTAGTGGCATTATTCCAAAATGTTTGTTTACAAAAAGGGGAGTCCATTCTTTGTCAGTGATAAATTCCCAAATTGAAACTTCACTAAAGAAGGAGATGCTTTCAGAAAGTAGAACATACAAAATCCCAACTGTTGTAAGTATAGTTACAAGGGCTGAGAATTTGAGTAATCCTTCTATTATTTTTTCTTTCTTCATTTGCTTTTTTATTTTAAAAAGTAAAATCCGAACTGCAAATGCAGTCGGCTTTACTAATTGTGATAAGTTTTCGGAACAGTATTTTGTCTTTGAACCTGTGTTAACCCAGGCCTACTCATCTTATCAATTAGGAATCTGAATATTTATTTTCGGGGCTTTATCCTACTAACAAATCAATCAGACCTCTAATTATTTTGTGCTATTTTTTAAAATTTCAAAGTATTCTTTTCTATCTTTTTTAACCATTAAGCAAACGGATAGCACAAAGCTAGCTAGCATAATTATTACTATAGTTTTCTCCATTTAGTTATTTAAAAAATTGTTGAATTTCTCTTTTTCTGCATCATACTCAGTAGATGGTAATGGAATATAACCAACATCTTTTACTAGTTCAGCAGCATTATCTAAGTAGAAAGAAACAAATGTGCTTACTTCCGTTCTTGTTTTTGCATTACTATTTACATAGATAAATATTGGTCTAGAAAGTGGTGCGTAAGTTCCGTTCCCAACAGTTTCCATAGTAGGTGCAATTGCTCCATTTCCGTTATCAACCCCAACCAATCTAAGTTTGTCTTTATTTTCTTCATAGTAAGCCAGTCCGAAAAATCCTAAACCATTCTTGTCTCCTGCAATTCCTTGTACTAATACATGGTCATCTTCTGAAGCAGTGTAATCTCCTCTTGTTCCTACTTTCTTTCCGCAAATTGCTTCAGAGAAATAATCATAAGTTCCAGATGCAGTTCCAGGTCCAAAAAGGTGTAATTCTTCATGTGGCCATCCTTCACGAACTTGATCCCAGTACATAATAGTGTTTTGTGCTGATGGATTCCAAATTGTGTTTAATTCCTCTACAGTAAAGTAATCTACCCAAGTATTTTCAGGATTTACTAATACTGCTAATCCATCATAAGCAACAGTTAACCCTACATAAGTAATATTATTTTCTGCACAAATTTTTGCTTCTTTGTCTTTTATTGGTCTTGAAGCATCTGAAATATCCGTTTCTCCTCTTCCGAACTTTTTGAAACCACCTCCTGTTCCTGATACTCCTATTGTTACTTTTACTTTTGGTTCTACTGCTCTGAACTCCTCAGCTATTGCCTCAGTAATTGGGTAAACTGTTGATGAACCATCAATTTTGATTGAACCACTTAGTTCGTTTGTTGTAGCTGCCTCTTCTGAGCTACCTCCACAACTTACTAATAATATAGTAGCAGTTGCAAATAATAATGTTTTCATTGTTTTTTTCATTTTGATTTTATTTTCGTGATTAATTATGGGGCAAAAATAGAACGAACTATTGGCTGTTGAGTAAAGAGAAATTTAAGATAGTGTTAAGAAATTGTAAACAGTTGTTTTCTTAATCATAATGCAATATTAACTTAGTATCTGATTCTTTAGGTTAGCTAGAACTTATTGTAATGTTAACTTTGTGTTAAATCTTTATATGGCCGTATTTTACTCGCTTTTTGTGCTTATTTTTGCAGTATGAGTTATAAAATATTATTAGTTGATGATGAACCAGATATCTTAGAAATTATAGGATATAATTTGAAGAAAGAAGGTTATGAAATTTTTACTGCTGAGGATGGTATTATAGCTATTGAACAAGCTAAAAAACATCAACCACATTTAATTATTTTAGATGTAATGATGCCCAATATGGATGGGATAGAGGCTTGTTCTGAAATTAGAGAAATTCCTGAGTTGAGTAAAACTCTTATTACTTTTTTAACTGCAAGAAGTGAGGATTATTCTCAGATTGCAGGGCTTGATGCTGGAGCAGATGATTACATAACAAAACCTGTAAAACCAAAAATTTTATTGAGTAAAGTAAAGTCATTACTAAGAAGATTGGAAGGAAAAAAAGAAGTTTCAATTCTTTCATTTAAAGGGATTGAACTTGATTCCAATAAATATAAAGTGCTAAAAGATGGGGTTGAGTTAAAATTTGCTCGTAAAGAATTTGAGCTTTTGCAATTGCTTTTTTCTGAGATTGGAAAAGTTTTTACTCGTGATGAAATCATGAACACTGTTTGGGGTGCAGATGTATTTATTGGAGATAGAACTATTGATGTTCACATCAGAAAATTAAGAGAGAAACTAGGTGATGATATTATAGAAACCATAAAAGGGGTAGGATACCGATTGAATGAAAAGTAATAAAGAAATAGCATTTTTTATTGCCTTTATTGCAGTTCTTTGCTTGTGGCTTATCATAGCAATATCTCATGTAACTCTTTCAATACTGTCCTTTGTATTTCTTTTTATAGTAGTATTCCTACTGGCTTATTTTGTAATAAAACAATACATTGAAAAAAGAATAAAAACATTATATCGTATTATTCAAAACCAGAAGATAAAAAGTCAACAACATTTTGATTTAGAATCATCAGAAGAAGATGTGAAAAAATGGGTGAGTGAACGCCAAGCTGAGATTGAACATCTAAAAGATACTGAAAAATTTAGAAGAGATTTTTTAGGGAATGTATCACATGAGTTAAAAACACCAATTTTCAACATTCAGGGCTATGTGCTTACATTATTAGAGGGGGCTCTTGAAGATGAGCAAATCAATAAAAAGTACTTGCAAAGAACACAAAAAAGTGTGGAGCGTATGATTTCCATAGTGGAAGATTTGGAAAGTATTTCTACTTTGGAACATGAAGAAAAAAACTTAAAAATTGAAAAATTTGATATAGTTGAATTGTGTAAAAATGTTCAAGACTCATTGGAGGATAAGGCAAAGAAAAGCAATATCTCTCTTGTTTTTGATAAAGAATACAGTCCTATTTTTGTTGTAGCGGATAAAATGAAAATCAATCAAGTATTAACCAATTTGGTTGATAATTCTATTAAGTACGGAAATGAAAACGGTTTAACAAAAATCCGTTTTTATGATATGGTTGAAAACATTCTTGTTGAGGTTTCTGATGATGGAATAGGAATTGATGAAATCCATTTACCAAGATTATCTGAAAGATTTTTTAGGGTTGAAGAAAGTCGTTCTCGTGAAAAAGGAGGTACAGGTCTAGGGCTTTCTATTGTAAAACACATTATAGAATCGCACAAACAAACTTTAAATATCAGAAGCACGGTTGGGGTAGGTTCTACTTTTTCATTCACCCTCAAAAAGGCGAAATAATTCAGTCCAATTTGTTGTTGCTGTTTTTAATGCTGTAAATCCTGAGTAATTTTTACTTTCTTCTATTGCTTCTTCCAAATCAAAATCACTTTGATTTTGTGAGTAACAAGTCCCATTTCGCTTAAAATTATCAGCTAAGTATTCTTGTTCGGTTTGTCCTGGTGTAGGAATGAAAAATGCCTTTTTCTCAAGCTTTGCTAAATCCATAACTGTGGAATACCCAGGCCTACAAATAATAAGTTCTGATTCTAGAATTGCAGTATTTAGTTCAGTAGCATTCATATGAGAGTAAATACTCAAATTCCCTATTTCCTCTTTGGAATTTAACTCAGGCTTCCCTAATACAATTAATGATTTTCCTTGTCTATTTTTCAATGCTTTTATCAATCCTTTTTCTAAAATTGTTCTTTGGGGTTCAGGCCCTGAAACAATAGCTAGGAAATCATATTTTTTTATTGTTTCTTGTTTTTCAAAACGAGATTGCACACCTATATATTTAGTGTTGTTGGGCAAGCTATTTGGTTTGGAAAGTTCTCCTGCTAAATTATTTTCCTCATCATCCATTACCCAGCAAGCAGAATACTTGTTGATGTATTTGTAATTGAAACCCTGAATACTATCAGTAAAATAAGGCGTTTGTATTTGCAGTTGGTGGGTAATAAAAACACAAGGCACTTGGTTGGAATATAATCCAAAACGATTATCAGAAATTACGCCATCAATATTATAATCCTTAATGATTTCAGCAAGGGCAGTATTTTCTTTTTTTATGCTCCACAAAAGTTTTGGCGTTTGCAAAAGCATACTAATACTCATGGGTAAATACTTGGGATATTTTATATTGTATCCGCTAAAACGCACCATTTCCAAGTTAGGGAATTCTGTACTTAAAAGGTGTAATGGTCTGCCATCTGCAGCAATAATTACTTCAAAATTATGTGCTATTAATTGTTTGATTATTGGTATGCATCTTGTAGCATGCCCAATTCCCCAATCTAGTGGGGCAACTAATATTCGTTTTTTTGATTTCACAGGCCAAAAATACTTAAAACAAAGTAGTTTTGCATAAAAATATAAGTTTTGGCAAAAAATAAGTTAAGAAAATTTGTGCAGATGAAAGATTACCCTCATGTTGAGGAGCCTACTTTGGAGGAAATGAAAGAAGGTTTTCATTTAAAAGGAAAATGGAAAAAAGAGTTCTTTAAGAATGACAACCCTTTGGTGTTGGAGTTAGGATGTGGGATGGGAGAATACAGTGTAGGATTGGCTGAAAAGAGCCCAAATAAAAACTTTATTGGGGTAGATATTAAAGGGGCTAGAATTTGGCAAGGAGCAACAGAATCGCTTGAAAAAGAAATGAAAAATGTTGGGTTTTTACGCATCAGAATTGATTGGATTGAAAGTTGCTTTGCAAAAGGGGAGGTTGATGAAATCTGGATTACTTTCCCTGATCCTCAGATGAAAAGAAGGAGAGGAACAAAGCGTTTAACACACCCTGGGTTTTTAAAAAGATATAAGCACATATTAAAAGAAGATGCGCCCATTCATTTAAAAACAGATAGTCAATTTTTACATGGTTTTACACTGGGAATTATTACGGGTGAAAATCATATTTTGGAGGATAGCACCCATGATTTATATGCTTCCCCAGTTAAGCGTGAGCACATGGAAATTAAAACGCATTACGAACAAATCTATTTAGATAAAGGCATGCCAATTACTTATTTAAGGTTTAGGTTGGGTATGTATTAAATTTAGATGCAAATATTACAACACCCCAACCTTTTTCATGCAATCCACCATTGTGTTGTAAGTTCTTTCAATATCGTTATCAAGACCAATAGAGATACGGACTAATCCATCAGAAAGCCCCATTATTTCTCTTTCCTGTTCAGGTATTTCAGATGAAGTAGATAAACCAGGAGCAGAAAATAATGTTTTATAGAAACCCAAACTAACTGCTAAATATCCTAGATTATTATTTTGCATTTCTTCCATTAATTGATTTGCTTTTTCTTTTGTTTTAGTATCAATTACAAACATTCCTCCATATCCAAATCCATCATTCATACTATTTTTCATCATTTCATGTTGAGGATGATTTTCTAATCCCGGATAAATTACTCTTAATCCATCTTTCTGAAATACTTTTGCTAAGTACATAGCATTCTCAGAATGTTTTTTCATTCTTAAATGAAGCGTACGGATATTTTTTAGAATACTTGCAGCACGAAATGCATCCATTGTTGGTCCTAAAAGCATAGCACTTCCTGAGTTTACATCTATCAAACTGCCAATAAATTCTTCATCAGAACAAACTACTCCACCAACAGTATCGGAAGTACCATTAATGAATTTAGTTAGCGAATGAATTACTACATCAGCACCCATTTTTGAAGGGGAGAAAATCATAGGAGTAAAAGTATTATCTACCACTAATTTAATTCCATGCTTTTTAGCCACTTTTGCAATGGCATTAATATCAGAAACTTCCAATAAAGGATTACTCATAGTTTCGCAATAAATAACTTTAGTATTTTTAGTAATTGCAGCCTCAATTTGTGCTAAATTAGTAGTGTTTACAAAAGTTGTTTTAATGTTAAACTTTGGTAAATAGTTCTTCATAAAAGCGTAAGTACCACCATAAATTGTACGGCTGCTTATAATCTCATCACCAGTGCTGCATA
>JACKQG010001036.1_pt1 | contig 39182 bp, 42 predicted proteins | sample 8237621 | NCBI WGS metagenome assembly JACKQG01 (sample SAMN15677084, study PRJNA649215) | marine metagenome | biome: marine; feature: Black Sea; material: saline water; isolation source: suspended particulate matter (SPM) from the Black Sea western gyre | collected 2013-06-09/2013-06-10 | depth... | reverse complement strand
TTCAGCATAAAAGCTGAATTTTTAAGAGTGGTGACATATGTCACTGCGGAGCACACTGTTCTAAGGAATGATACAGAGTTAATCAACATTTTTAACGATTCTTCAGCAATGAAGCAGTTAATCTACAACTCAGCAAGTAATCAAACTGTTTACATCAATGCTTCAAACCAATCTAGGATATGGTCTGCAAAACTATCATTAACAGGACACCCATTAGAATTAAACGATTCAAGTTATCAAGAGCCAAATGCAACTATAATACAGGCTAATGACATAAACAATACTAACACTTCCTCATCATTGGCAACAGACAAGAACTGGAGCTCTTACTACAGTTCCGGCCAGTACACAGGTTTGATCGCTGAAATAGAGGATTTAACCCTCCCTGAAAACATCGCTCACATGGTTTTCCATGCAAAGCTAAGAGTCTACAGTGCTGGAACAGGAAGGTTTGCAGTATACAATTACAATGAAGATATTTACGAAGTTGTCACCAGCACTATTCCTGCAACCAATGAATCATATCAGGATATTTACTTGGACATATATGACTCTGAAGATGCTTTATGGACTACAAACGAGACTCATTTTAGCCTAAAAGTTGAGAATCTAAGCAATTTCATAAACGGCTCTTCAGTCAGATACTATTACAGATATATTAACAGCCAGTTTGCTTCCCAGAAGTTCTATGAAGCAGAAGTGAAATTCATTCCTGAAGTGGTTTACCCAAAGAACATTTCCATCGACTTTGGAGATGACGGTGTAGACACAACAATGGATGAATTATACGAAAGCACTGCTTTAATCGACAGGTTCAATGATTCCTCAATAAACGCAACCTTCACCTTCACAAACAATTCTTACATGAGATATCTTTCAATACCAAAGAACGCAGAAATAGTCCATGCGGTCTTCAAAGTTGGAAACAGCACTGTTACTCATATCAATGCTACAGTTTTGGAAGTGTTTGAAAGTGAATTATTTGAAGGAACTACAACAAAAAACCAAGCTAATGGCTTCTCTACCCAAGACTCTGGCATTCCTTATATTTCTTCAGTTTATGCTGTTAAGGAAGAGAATAGTGCTTTAGTTATAGAAGAATTTGATTCAGAATTCTCTGAAAATGAATTTAATCCTATGTCTTACTGTTATGATTGGACTGGTTCAGATAGCTCTGGTTATGTAGATGATGTGTGGTATGGTCCGTATTGCGCAGATGACTATAGCTGGCATAATTCTAATGATATAGATAATGATGGATATGTGGAGTATTATATGCTAAAAGGAGAAACATACTCAGTCTGGGCCAGATGTGATACTGACCCTGGGCACACTGTTGATGACTTTTGTGATGATGGTTGCTCTACTTCTTATGGTTGCTATGATGGTAATTGTGATAGTGATGATGAAAAAGTCAAGAGATCAACAACTCAATCTTCTGTTAGCTCGACTATTTCGTATCCAGATATGTTTTGTTTTCCTGATGTAGGTGATGGGTTTGGCTGGTTAGGAGGCAACTTGTGGTGGTATTGGGATACAAACGAGAATGGTCAATGGGATTCTGGTGAACATCAAGAATATGGTATGGTATTGGAATGTGGTGTTGATGCTGATTGTGCTGATAATAAATTTTGTGACAAACATAACACGACTACCCCAACAAGTTACACTTGTGAAACGCCTGTCTGTTCTCCTTCCTGCGGTTCATGGCAGGAGGGTAATTACTCAAATCATGTTTGCAATAATTGTATACCTCTATCAGACAGGTGTGATGATAATTATACTTGGAGGGACCCAAGCGATATGGTTGTGAAGGAATTGCCTGATAATGAGTATTGCAATGCTTCTCATTATCCTTCTTCAGACCAGACAATAACCTGCGAGGAATCTGAGTACTGGAGCATAATCAATCATGTAGAAACCTGCACTCTTTTGGGCGGCAGATGTAATGAAACTGACACTTACATAAATGAAACAAGCTATTGTGATACTTATGGTTTTATTGTTCCAATCATAACAAAGATATACATTGGTGATTATTTTGCATCCAATGTTCCTTCAGGCGAAATTGATGAGATTGATTTCTCTTTCTATTTACAGAGATACTTGGAAGAATGTTCTCCTAACTCTCTAGGCTACTGTGAAGTTCCAATTAATTTTACCAGTCCTTACAACACCACTCTAATGATCGATGAGATTAACATTGTTTATGAAAACTTTGATATTAACTTCACTAACTATCTCCAGAACTGGCTCTTAAGTTGTGGAAGCAATAACTGCAATTATCCAATATCCATATATTCAGAAAAAGGGATAATGAACATTTCACACAATACTTATAGAAGCCCTGAAACAGCTCCACAAATTCTGAATATAACACATAATAGTATAGCATATGTAGGAAAGCAATTTTCTGTTACAGTAAACACATCTGACAATGAGAACGATACTTTAACAATAACTGCAAATGTTTCCAACGCAACTCAGGATGACAACCAGCTTCTTTGGACTCCAACATTAAATGACATTGGAAACAAATCTGTTTTAGTTACAGTAAGTGATGGTTTGTTAAATGATTCCCAAGCAATAGATGTAGAGGTTATTGCTTTGCCAAATATTAGCATAACTGACTTCTCAGTTATTTACTCATATGATTATTCTAAAATATTCAAGTTCACGATTTGGAATAATGGGTATGTGAACTTTAGCGATGTTTCGTGGAGCTTGGACTTAGGAGATGGCACTATTGTCAACAATTCCCAAAGCATTGCTTCAAGTTATGAGGAATATGTAGATGTATACTTTGGTTACAATTATTCAACTGAAGGAAGTTTCACACCTGTAGTTAATGTCACTGCAAACGACATCTCTGTTGTTTCTTCACTAAATTTAGGTATAGGTTTAACAGTACACAGCATTGAAGAGATTTATTCCAACATAAAAGAAAGGGTTCTTGAAATCACAATAGGCAATGAGATGAATAGTTTTTCTGTCAATAATGTTAATTGGAGCTTGGATGATGGTAATGGAGCAATTATTCATGGCAACACACTGGTTAATATTTCTCCAGGCGAGAACATGTCTTTGATTGTTGCTGTTAATTACAGTGACTACGGACCTTTCACTGTTGTTAGTTCGGCTTTTTACGAGAACTCATCCAGCAATGAAACTTTGGATATAAGTATCGATCAGTTCATTGTTGATAATTTGTCCCAATTAGATTCATCCGGTTCTGACAGGGTATTTGAGTTCACAATTACTGGTTATGAAGGTGACTTATCTATTCCTTGGGAACTAGATACCGGAGAAATTAACATCGAAAGTACCCAGAATATATCTATTAATTTATCAGAGTCTGTGTTTGTGATAGTAAGTCATAATTACTCAGGTAGCGGAAGCTTCATTGTTAATGCTTCTGCTAATACCAGTTTAGATTCAGATAGTCAAATTTTGAATATAAATGTTTAACACTTGGAGGTGTAAAGAATGAATAAAATGAATAAAGTTATGGCTTGGTTTTTAGCAGCTTTGATTTTTAGTAGCTTTGCCTACGCTTATGAGATTGTAGGCGATAGCGTTTTGTACACTGGTCAGTATGCTGACTTAAAGGTAACTCCTCATACTGCGTGGAGTCCTGTGAATGATTTCGAGCAGACCTTCACAGTCACTAACAATGTAGGTGTTGCTGGAGATTTGTGTGTGGCATACTATTTTGACAAGCCGTTGACAAAAGGCAATGTAAACCTGAAAAGCACTCAGTTAGTGGAAAGAGATGTATGGGTTAGTAATATCACTTGTGATGATGTTTGGGATGAAACTAATCAAACCTACTACTCTGATTGTGTTGATAATGGCTATTATGACGCTGTTCAGGAAAACAAGGTTATCTGGAATGATGTAACGAGCTTCTTCACTCATCTCTCGCATAATGGCAAGCACTATTATTACTCAAACACACCTCTAAGCTTTGCCTCTTATGATGAGAAGAGCTGGAAGATAAGCTATTCCCCGAATCCAGATGATGATTCTCATAAGTGGGGGTTGCTAGGCTGGAACAGCAAGAGTGGTAATTGCTATGAAGATTTCATAAGTCAGAACTATGACTTCCTTTATGATTTGGATCCTTGGTGGAATACTAGTTGGGATTACAGTTATAGCATCACTCCTTCTGTAGTTCAGGACAAAGAGATTTATATTATCAACATTTCTGATACAAAATGTGAAAATAATACTAATAGTACTAGAATTGTAGATTCTTCTAACACGACAACTTATGATTACGTTTGGCACAACGATAGTAAAAATAAATTGGCTTTTGTAGGTGATAATTCTTCCTCTTTCTGGCTTTATTGTGATGATGATCTGAATGTTGGAGAAGGTAATAATAGTAATACATTGTTTGTTTGGATGGATTGTGATGGTTCTGACACTGATGATAGTGATTGGTCTGACCCCGGTTCTGGTGTTATCTCTTGTGACACAGGACAATCTTATGAAGGAAGCGCATCTTTTAAATATAAGGTTGGTGGTAGCGGTGCTGCTTATGTAAGTTTACAATACCCTGCTGTCACAACAGGTATTATTTCTGTTGCTTCTATTGTCAGAAACAATCTTGGTAGAGCTGGAGAAGGGCATGTTTTCCCTGGAATTTCTGAATCAGGTACCAGCATATCAAATATTTTTAGAGTTTCTATAACTCAAGATATTCCAACTATGAGGATTTATGATGGGTCATCTTATGTGTCTACAGGTGATGTTTTTGAAGAGAATGTTTGGGAGAGTTGGACTTTGATTTGGAATGTTAGTGCTTTGAGAGGGGGACAGATGTTTAATGATACCTATAATTCTGCAGGGTTAGTGTATAATGAGTCTGGCACCGTTTCTAGTCCAGAATACTATTATGTAAATGGAAACGATTACATTTCGCCTTATGACGAGATATGGTTTGATAACTTTTTCATTTGTAAAGGTATCTGCAATTTTTATGAGAACTCTGCAACAATAACAATAGGCGATGAACAAATGGAAGACTTGCCTTTTGAAAACGAGAGTGAAGCCAGATCCACTATGACGTCTGCTATTAACAATGTTTTAACCAATCCAGTAATCTACACTGACATGCAGATTTATGCCAGATACTACAATGGTAGTCAGATGCTTGGAAGATTCGATAAGATTGCTGTTAGTGGTAATCAGAGATGGGCTTTCAATTACATAGCTGGTAGTGACACATATACTAATATGTGGAATCTGACATCAGTGTTTTACGTGTTGGAGATGGCTAATCTGACAAGCTCCCAGATAACAGTGGAAGTAGAGACTCTCATCAACAACACAGAAACATAATTCTTTTTCTTTATTTTTTCGGAATCTTTTTAGTTTGTAAACCAAAAACTTTATATAGTCATAGTATATACTCTGACTATATGGTTACGGAAATGATAACTGTGAAGCTGGAAAGGACTTTCCTGAATGAAGTGGATAATATAGTCAAGAAGTCAGGCTATCAGAACAGGACAGAGTTCATAAGGAACGCATTAAGGGAAAAAGTGGAAGATGCCAAGCTGAAAGAGGCTATGATAAGCATAGCACACTTGAAAGGGGCTGCCAAAAAAAAGACAACAGAAGAAGAGTATGAAAGGATAAGAGAGCAGGTTTTTGATGAGTTTGATAAGAAGCTTAAATAACCAACAAAACCTTTATAATATTTAACAACTTACTAACATATTTGGGGGATAAGTCATGTTTTTTAAGAAAAATTTAAATACTAAAAGCATTAGAAAAAGTAGTATGCAAAGAGGTGCAAGTTCTAGGTTAAAAGGTGCTGAGCTAGACAAGGCTATAAAAGAAGCTCAAAAAGACCCTGAGTTTATGAGAGAAATAGATAAGTTCATTAAAGCAACAACTAATTAAAAATCAGTCCAATTCTCTATATTTTGTTAGTAAGTCAATATACTTTAATAAATTAGGAGTTCTGTAATTCTCCTTTAAGTTAATATGATTATAACTCTTCACAGCAGATTTACTTAGCAAAGTTTTATTGTCAGCAGAATAAACAACATCTAAACCTTTAATACTAGCACAAGCCACAATCATAAAATCAACTCTTATAGAAGTATCCCAACCATAATTACCACCAAGTTTTCTATAATAATCATAATACTTTTTTGCTAAATGATTGATCTTAGTAGAATTTTTCAAAAGATGATTTCCGGTAAGCTCATCGTACATGCTTAAGAGAAGAACCCTAGTCTGTTTGCTTAATCTAGATATTTTTGGAATATCTCTTAATTCTTTTCTTATAGGTTGATAACCATAAATCACAAAATCCTTATCTTTAGTAATTTTCTTCTTTAAATCTAAAGCATCAGGTTCCTTAAACAAATGTCCATAAATATTTGTATCAAAAATAACTCTTAACATAAAAAAAGAATATGTGATTAGGATATATAAATTTTTCTAGAGGATAAAAATATGGGGCTGCCCGGACTTTCGTCACTGGTTTCGATTTGCGAAGCAAATCCTCCGCCCGAAGGGAAGAATCTCGTCGTCAATGGGCGAAACCATTGTTTCGAACCGGGGTCCATAGGTCCCAAACCTATGATGATAACCAAGCTACACCACAGCCCCAACCCTTATCAGCGTTGACGGGGATGATCCTCCCGTTGGTCGGGATGCTACGCATCAGTGTATTTTTCAGAACTAGAAAACGGTTTATAAATATTATTCTTTTTTCTTATTGTTATTGTTTATCTTCTCTGTGTGCTTGCACTTTGGATAATTGCTGCATCCGTAGAACTGCCCGTACATCGAGCTTCTCAACTTTAGCATTCCTTCTTTGCATTCTGGGCAGGGTTTCTCTTCTCCTTCATTTTCACTGTTCTCTTTAGATGGACACTTTGGATTCACGCATATTTCCTGCTTCTTTCTGCCTTTGAACTTCACAAAAACAGTGGGTACCTTGCACTCAGAGCATTTCTCGCCAGATGGTTCTATAAAACCTGTTTTTGGAATGTTGTAGGTTGTCTTGCAGTCAGGGTATTTGTCGCAAGCCACGAATCTGCCGAATTTACTTCTCTTTACCATGAGTTTGCCTTCTCCGCAGTTCGGGCAAGCACCCAATGTTTCTTTCTCTTCGGTTTCTTTCTGAGCCTGTAACAGTTTGCTACCTATCTTATCCTCATCTTTCTTGAATTTGTCCAAAATTTCTGTCAACACACCTTTTGCTTCCTCAATAACCTCTTCTTTTGTCTTTTTTTCCTCCCTTATCTCCTGCATCTCTTCCTCGAAGTGTATTGTCAGCTCTTCGTCAACTATTTTCGGACTGTGATGCAACAATGTATTCACAACTCCTATTCCTAGGTCAGTCGCTTCCAGCCAGCCACCTTTTATGAAATCCCTCCTGTATAATGTGTCTATTATGTGTGCCCTTGTGCTTTTCGTGCCTAGGTTTCTTTTCTCAAGCTCTTTTATTATACTTGCAGGACTGTACCTTCTCGGTGGTTTAGTCTCTTTTTCGAGTTTTTCAATACTCTCAACATCCACTAACGTGCCTGTCTCTGTTTCAGGTAATCTTGTCTCTTTGGTTTTGAGATGTTTTCCATAGTAGGTATACCATCCTTTCTCTATCGTTAATTTACCTTCTGCAATGAATATCTCTTCCTCAACATCTATCTTTAATATTGTGTGTATCCTCTTAGCAGGATCTCCAAATGCAGACAGGAATCTCCTGACTATGAGATCATAAACCTTTTTCTCATTTGTCTTTGGCTTCTTCACGAGAACTCCTGTTGGAAAGATTGCTGGATGTGCAGGGTCATCCTTTGCTCCTTGTCTTGGATAAATCTTTTCCTTGCTAAGGATTTCATCGCATATCTTTGAATAGTCATCGTTTTGCTGGAGGGATTCAATTATCCTTTTGTATCCAATCGTTGGCGGCAGTTTTTGTGAGCTTGTTCTCGGGTATGAGATGTATCCTCCTATATAGAGGCTTTGAGCTATTGCCAATGTCTGTTTAGGACTTATTCCTAGACTTCTATAAGCCTCTATCTGCAAGGTGGTTAAGTCAAAAGCATAAGGGGGGATGTGAGTTTTCTCGTTCTTTTCAACAGTGCTTACTTTTCCGTTATTGTCTTTGGTTTTCTCGATTATTTCATCAGCTTCTTTCTCCTCAAAGAATTGTTCTTTCTCATGAACGGCTGTTATTTCCTCATCATTTATCTTGCCCTTCAACTCTAATTGCCAGTAAGGCTTTACTTCGAAAGCTTTTATCTCTTTCTCTTTGTCGACTATGAGCTTTAAAGCAGGTCCCTGCACTCTTCCTGTTGAGAGCGTTGTTTGTTTTCCTTTTTTCTTGATTGCTAATGTCAACGCGCGGCTGATGTTTATACCGTACAACCAATCTAAGAAGTGTCTGGTTTCGCCCGCATTAGCTTGTCCCCAGTTTAACGTGCTTGATTTGTGTTCGTACGAGCTTATTAAGTCTGGCTTTGTTAATGTACTGAACTTCATACGATTAGCGTCCTTCTGCTTGCAAAGGAATCTGATACAGTTCAAACCGATGACCTCACCCTCGACATCATAGTCGCATGCGACTGTGTACGACTCAGCGTCTTTGGAGAGCTCTTTTATTGTGTCTGCGTATTTCTTTGAGTAGGAATTTCTCTTGTCAATCTGTGATGTTGGGGCCCATTCAATCTCAAAGCTAGGATACTTGAAACCATTATCTTTTTTCTCTGCAACATTGAACAAATGACCAACTGCAGGCACTATCACAAGGTCTTTTTTGTTGTGAGATAGCAGATAGTAAGACACTCCTCTATTACTTTTCTTCACAGGCTTGCTGTCGCTGAGAGCATACGCTATCTTCAATGCTGCAGACGGCTTTTCAGTGATAACCAACTCGTATGTCATTAAGGGAAGAAAATTTAGTTGTTTTAAAAAAGTTGTTGTTGTTTATTTTTGTTATAAAATAAGTTCAACAACTAGAAGTTGTTGTTAGGCAAAATCTTTATAAACAGTTATCTTTTTCGTTGCTGCATGGCAGAAGACGAGCAGAAAGAGCCGGTAAAGAAGAAGAAAACCAGGCAGCTTTGGAAAAATTATGAAGTCCAAGGTGACAAATTAGTTAGGAAGAACCGTTTTTCTCCAAAGTCTGACGGCGACTTCATGGCTGAGCATTCTGATAGAAGAAGTTGTGGCAAGACAGGTTATATGGAGAAGAAGTAAATTAATTTTTTCTAGGGTCTGTGAAAGTATATCGCTTCTCTTCTTTGTTCATCAGATACTTGCGGTAAGAATTCCATCTGCTGATAACCTGCAGATTTGAATCTTGGTAAAAGTCTATATCCATCAGCATCTTCTATTTCACCATCAGAAGGTTTTTCTATTTTCACAACATGTGTGAGATTATTATCTGCTATGTATTTTATTGCTGCTTCAGCCAGTTTCGATCCCAAGTGTCTTCCTAGATATGATTTGTCAGTTATTTCAATTTTTTCAAAATAAACCTCTTCTCCTTTAATGTTGCTTGCATCTATTGTTGATCTCATTTGTTCTTCTATTTCTTCATCTATGTAAAACCTGGCAAATCCCACTGTTCTTAGTTGGCCACTTTCACTATTCCAAACATATAGCTCTAATCTACGTTCTGAAGATACGTCTGGTTCATGCTCTCGTGTAATTGAGAAATTGTTTTCAAATAGAGCAAAGTATTCGGGTTTTTCATCTAAGCTCTGATTTTCAAATATATTGATTTTTCTATAGTCAAAGTCTCTTTCCCAACTATTTACTGTTGAATAGAACCGTGCTTCGTCCAATCTTTCATCAAGAGAACGCTTATCTGAATTCATACTATTTGTTATACTTTAGACTTTATAAATTTTTCTATTTGTTGTCACTAAATAGTGATTAAGACTTAATTATTTTCTTCAACGATGAAAGAACTTCCTCTCCAACACCAGGAATGAACTTTATAGTGCCTGCGTAGTTATGTCCGCCACCGTTGATGTTCCCATAGGGAATTTTCTTTTTCAGGGCTTTCAAAGCATTTTCTATAGAGAAAGGGACACCGTCGATCCTGAATGTAATCATATCTTTTGAAAATCCAAGTGTTATCCTAGGACCTTTATTCATCTTGTGAGCAATACCTACAGTTTTCCCAGGAGAAGGGTATTCTCTTATAGGTACTGTTTTATCTAGTTCCAGACAGTAAAGAGTTCCTTTTTTCAACTTCTCATGCTTAAGGAACTTTTTTATGATAATCTTACGCTCATCTGTTCTTTTTTCCACTTCCGAGAGTATTAAATCCATTGTTCTCTTCTGTTTCTCATTGAAAAAGTCATAAATCAAGTTGGACTCCATAAAGCGGAGATTGTAAGCTTCGAAATCAACACACTTAGCTAGTTTCTCTAGAAATTCCCGGTCCTTATGAGCTAATCTCATGTATGGTTCTAGGAATTCATTCCTGCTCTTATCAGCAACTCCAGACAAAGCAGGGTAAATTGGATTAGGATTTCCAATCTGTGCAGCAATTTCATAGCTTAGCATGCCGCTCGTTATGTCCCCTTCGCCGCCGGCAACCCTTGGATTTAAATGTACATCGACGACCTTATTAATTTCTTTAGCGAAAACATGATGGTCAATTACTACTATATCTACATCGTATAGTTTCACTTTTTTCAAAGCTAACAAGTCCTCTTCGCCGCAGCCGTTATCAACAATTATCAGCAATGGCTTCTTGCCAAAGGATATCTCTTCTTTGAAGTATGACAAATCTTTCAAAGCATCTCCATATTCATAGAATGGAGCTTTCATAGGCATCCTCTTATAGCTCTGCCATATCTTTTTATTTTTCTTCTCAATTATAGAGATTAGAATTTCTTCCAATGCTAGTGCTCCTGCATATCCATCACAATCAGCATGATGTCTAAGAATTATTAGTCTCCCATTCCTTGCTGCGTTTCTGATTAAGTTCACTGCTTTTTTTATCTGTGGCTCTAATTTCCTAATAATATCTGACTTCAAGAATAATCTTATCTTCTGCTCAGGCTCGCTCACAACTGTGAATTGCTCTTTGACAACCTCTATCTCGACCTTGTTTGGCGGCACTATCTTCTTTATTCTAACTGGGATAAAGCCTTTTCTCTTCTCTCCTGTCTTTATCTTTACATTGTTATTAAGCACTATGAATTCCTCCTTTCCTTCTCCTATATAGCATTCGTTTAGCATAAGGTCAAGAACAGTTGCGTTATCCTTTAGTTTTTTTACTTTGAGCATCTTAATCATATCTCCATTTAGTGTGTCCGAAGTGGATTATCAAGTCTATCCCTATATTCTTTGCCTCTCCAGGTATGTCACACGAGCCATAGCACGAGCCAGCCCATATGAATATCTCTACGTTTATTTTTTTCTTTAATTCGTTCTGTATCTCTTTTGCTTTTGGCTTTAAGCCATCAGGCAGATGTAGAAGTACTTTCTTTGCTTTCTGAGCTTTTATCTCTTTCACTGCTCCTTCTAAATTGAAATCATACATTTTAATCTTGAGAAAAAACAAGTATATTTAAAGCTTTATTTCTTCTTAGAAGTTGTCTTCTTCTCTGTCTTTGTCTCTTTCTTCTTCGTTACTTTCTTTGCTGGCGCCTTCTTTTTCACTTCTTTCTTCTTTGTCTCTTTCTTTGCAGGGGCTTTCTTCTCTATTTTCTTTGTTTCCTCTTTTGGCTTTTCCTTTTTCTCTTCGACTTTTTCTTCTTTTTTCTCTTCTTTCAAAACACTTTCTGTGTTTTGAGACTCAGAAACGCTCAAAAGTTCATCTTTTGGCGCACTAGTAGCTTTGCTACTCTGTGTCTCCGATTTCTGTTGTTTTACTTCCTCTTTCTTCTCTTCCACTACTTCTTCCTTTTTTTCTTCCACCTGCTTCTTCACTTTTGGTTCTTCCAGTCCTTCTCTCTTTTCCTCTATTTTGAAGACTTTTATATCAAATATTCTAACAGGTGATATCTTTGAAATCTTTTTTCTTACTTCTTTCAGCAAATCTCCTTTTAACATGTCATCAATAGTTTTTTCAAAGGTATTCTTTTCAACTGCTTCTTTTAGGAGTCGTCTTATATTCTTTCTTAACTTTGTACCGACTGATTTTGCAATATAGGAGTTTGTTATTACAAGTGTTTTCACTCTTGTTCTCTTTCCGTCGCCGCTTCTCACTATGAATGAGTCATCTATCTTGTTTCTTCCTCTTCTAACAACTCTTTTGGTGAATGAAGGGATGCGTTCGTATTTCACTATCTCAGTTATGCCCTGTCCATCTTTAACATCTCTTATTAGAAATTGTATGTTTATATTCTGCTTTTTAGGGTCCCCTATTATGTTTATCAAGTTCATTGTCAAGTGTCTTCCTTTCATAGCACTTGAGTCAGCTAGGAGTGTTTCTCCAAGAACCTTTCCTCCGAAAAATTTTGGAGCTATAACCGGGTACCACTTTTTCTTTTTGATTTTCTTCGTTCCTACTTGCTTTTTTGCCATTATCGTCGCAGAAATTATGGTGGGTTTATATATATTACTATTATTGTTATATTCTAAAAAATGCTCTAATGAATCACTATCAGCGACTGTGTTTTGTCAACTCCTTCAATGAGCTGTATCTTTCCAAGAAGTGCCTGGTCAAATTCTTCTACATCTTTGACCCTTACTGTTACAATGATATCTGTGCCACCTGAGACAATGTCTACTTTCTCTACAAAGTCAAACTTCTTCAAGTCATTAGCTAAGTCATGTTGTGTTCTTTTTTTTTCTTTTAACAATATCAAATTTGCAGATATCAATATATAGACAAGGAATCCTTTGCCTATTCTAGAATGATCTAACTCGATTGTAAAGTTCTTGATTATCTTTTTTTTCTTTAGTTTCCTTATCCTGTTGTTGATAGTTGTTGCTGGAATTAATGTTTTCTTGGCTATCTGCCTAGTGGTATAGTCTCCATGTTCCTTCAACACTTCAATTATCTTGAGGTCTTTTTCGTCTATTTCATAAGTCATAATGGGACATATGTCCCAACTATTATATAAATTTTACTATTTTTGGCTATAATATCCATATTTTTTGGGATATTTATTTAAAACAATTAATACTTCGTAATAATTATTGATAATTAGGTGATATAAATGAAAAAAGAAGAAGCGAAGATCAGGATACTTGGAAAGATTTTTAGATATAGTGTGGACTTTTTTCATAAGAAAGGATTTGTACAGCTTATGCCAGTCATACTAGGAAAATCTGTTGATCCATTAGGTCCAGACCCGGGAAGCTCAATTGAAAAGATTCCTGAAGTTGAGTACCAAGGAGACGTACTAAGATTGATGACGTCGATGATCTTGCATAAGCAAGTGGCAGTGAAGGACTTGAAAAAGATATTCATTATGAGTCCAAACATAAGGCTTGAGAGACCAGAGAGAAAATCTACAGGCCAGCATCTTTTTGAATTCACCCAGGCAGATTTTGAAATAGCAGAAGCAAAGACAGATGATGTGCTAAGTTTACTTGAGGACTATTACAAAGATCTCTCAAGTTATCTTGAAAAGGAAGCTTCTGAAGAATTCAGTGTGCTTGGATTAGATGTATTCGGTTTCAAAGTGCCCTTCAAACACTACACCACACATGAGCTCATAGAAAAATATGGAGATGATGACTGGGAGGAAAAAGCATCTATGGATGAAGAGCAACCATTCTGGGTATTAAGTCATAAGCGGGAGTTTTATGATAAAGAGCATCCATCAAAAGATGGTCATTACCTAAACTATGATTTAGTATATCCTCTAGGCTTTTGTGAAGGTATATCAGGAGCAGAAAGAGAGCATGAGTATGAAAGACTCTTAATGAGGATAAAACGTGATAAACTGGACATGGATGCATATTCGCAGTACCTTGAATTCGCTAGGAAAGGATTCTCATCTTCTGCAGGTGCGGGGATTGGCATGGAAAGATTAGCGAGGTTCATGACAATGTCAGAGCACGTAGGTGATGTATCAGTGTTTAAGCGTGTGCCTGGGATAGCTGTAGAAATATAATTGTTTAAGAATTCCATAACATGTTAAAATAATTCAAGTGGGATTTTACTATTTCTTTATTTTTTATTTTTATAGCTATAGCTTCTTCAGACCACTGTATTAGAAGTAGATTGTCGCCATATATTATGGTCGTTGTCGGATTTGTAAACTTATCGTCGATAAACTTATACTCTAGTAAATCTCTTTTCTTCAACTTCCCTTTGATCCTTTTGGGAAAAATTGATTTTTGCATTATCTTTCTATCTGTTCTTTGCTTATGCCATAACTCGAAATATGGACCGAAGAATTTCTTGAATTGTAGTTCAGCGGCTATCAAGAAGACAGGTTTATTTGTTTCTAAGATTTCTTCAAATAACATTCTTAAGCCTTTTTTTCCAATGAAAATGTTTGCTTCTAAGGGGTTTTCATGAATTATTCTCAAATTATTGATGTCTTTTAGAATACCATTCTTTACTTTGTTGAATTTCTCTTCTTTTTCCTTGATTAAAGATAATATTGAGTTTGGTTCTTTTGCTTCGAACCATTTAACTTTATTCTTGATAATGAAAGAAACTACTCCTTTAGCAACTAGTCTATCTAGGGCTTCATAGACATTGGTTCGATTGATTCTTGTTTTAGAACTTATCTTGTTTGCGTAACTGCTTCCTGTTTTCAACAAGTGTAAATATATTCTTATTTCTGACGGACTAAAGCCAAGTTTTGAAAGATTTTTTTCAAACATAGAAAAGAGAAATATAAAATTGTTTAAATAGTTGTGGTATAACATCACAACTTAGTTTCTTATGTGTTCTTGAAATCACTTTACAGAGATGTCAGAAAAATTAGAAAAACCAATTTTCATCTTTGGATGTTGTAATAGTGGAACAACTATTCTTTGGGAGGCTTTGAAAAAACACAAAGACTTAGCAGGACCAGATATTGAAGGACAGGATTTAGAAGGATTACCTGATTTAATGAAGCATCACTTAGGAAAAGCTACTTTTAGATTATGGGCTCATCCTAAGTTTAAATTGAATTATTATGTTGATGAAACCGATTACAACGCAGAAGATAAGATCAAAGTTCGATTAACATACAAAGCTAATGTTTCAAAAGAAAAAAGACTTATAACAAAAAGTCCTGCAGATACACTTAGAGCAAGATTATTGCAATCATATTTTCCTGATTCTTACTTTGTTGCTGTAGTAAGAAATGGTTATGCAGTTTCTGAGGGAATTGTTAGGAAAAGAAAGTATGATCCAGATAGGCCTGAGTTTGAAGGGTTGTTCACAACAATAGATGAAGCTGCTGAGCAATGGTTCAGAGCAAATACAATTGTAGTTTCTCATGAAAAGTTCTTGGAACATTATAAGGTCATAAAATACGAGAGTTTGATTCAAAAACCTGAAGAAATCCTTTTTTCAATCTTGGATTTTTGTGGATTAGAGAATGCTGATTTTTCAGTTCCTGAATTTGACAAACATAGGAATAAAGAACAGATAAGTAGATTAGATGACTACGAGATTGAAACAATAACCAGAATAGCACAACCAATGCTTGTTCATTTTGAATATCCAGTATTAAATAGGAAATTAAAATGGTAGATGCACACTTTTTAAGAGATGTAGATTTTTTAAGAGAACATATTGACTTTACTAATATAAGTCCTTATGCTACTGAAAAAGAAATTGTTAACTTTTGTCACAAAGCAGTAGATTATGGGGTTAAAACAGTATATCTTCCTCCAATATTTTTGCATACTGCTTCTCATGATTTTAGAGCCTGTTTTGAGATTGGGACGACTGCTGGTTTTCCTTATGGAAATGTTCCGTTTGCAGTCAAAGAAAAAGGAATAGATTATGCGTGGAAAAACGGAGCTAAATGGATCGATGTTGTTGCAGATATATCTTTGATTAAGTCTAACAACTGGTTTGCTGTTGAGAAAGAGATTCAAGCTCTGGTAGAATGTGTAGAAAGAAAAATGAATTTGAGTTTAAAACTAATAATTGAAACCCCTTATCTTTCTGATGAAGAGATTAAATATGTTGTAGAGATAGCCGATTCAAATGATGTTTATTGTATAAAAACTGCTACAGGAGTAGGGAATAAAGTAAAACTAAAACATGTTGAGTTAATCAAACCTTTACTTAAACGCTCTAAATTAAAGGTTGCAGGAGGAATTACTACTTTAGAAGATACCTTAACATTTTTCAATCGTGGAGCAGATATTATCGGTTCAAGCAAGGGATTCGAGATATTAGAAGAATTTATCTCTAAACATCCAGATTAACCACTTTCTTCGCATTCTTCTCTATGAATCTTCTTCTGGGCTCTACTTCTTCTCCCATTAGGATTGTGAACATCTGGTCAGCTTCTACAGCGTCTTCTATTGTGACTTGCTTCAATATTCTCTTCTTAGGGTTCATAGTTGTTTCCCAGAGCTGGTCTGGGTTCATCTCTCCAAGTCCTTTGTATCTTTGGAGATTTACTCCTGAACCTAGCTTTTTCAATAATTTGCTTTTTTCTTTCTCTGTCAATGCGTAGAACTTTTGCTTTCCTTTCTTTATTAGGTATAGCGGTGGTTGGGCTAAGTATATATATCCTGCTTCTATTAGCGGTGTCATGTATCTGAAGAAGAATGTTAATAGCAATGTAGTGATGTGGTTTCCATCAACATCTGCGTCGGTCATGATTATGATTTTATGATAGCGAGTCTTTTTAATATTGAATTCTTCTGCTATGCTTGTGCCAAGCGCAGTTATAATTGTTATTATCTCTTGGCTGGTCATTATCTTGTTTATTCTTGCTTTCTCAACGTTTAGTATTTTTCCTTTTAGTGGAAGTATTGCTTGGAACTCTTTGCTCCTTCCCTGTTTCGCACTGCCACCAGCAGAGTCTCCCTCAACTAGGAATATCTCACACTTTTTCGGGTCTCTTTCTGAGCAGTCCGCAAGCTTTCCTGGTAGGGTTGTTGTTTCCAAGGCGCTTTTTCTCCTTACTAAATCGCGAGCTTTTCTTGCAGCTTCTCTTGCCTTTGCTGCACTGATGGCTTTGTCTATTATGTCCCTGGCTACTTTTGGTGTTTCCTCAAGGAATGTGTTCAAGCCGTTTGTTACAAGGCTGTCAACGATTCCTTTTATCTCGCTGTTTCCAAGCTTTGTTTTTGTCTGTCCCTCGAATTGAGGGTTTGGTATCTTCAATGCTATGATTGCTGTTAGTCCTTCCCTTACATCATCGCTTGAGAGCTTTACCTCTTTGTTCATGTTTTCTCTCTCTGAGTATTTGTTAAGCGTCCTTGTAAGGGCTGTCTTGAAACCTATGAGGTGTGTTCCTCCCTCGTGGGTGTTTATATTGTTGACGAATGAGAATACGCTCTCTGCGTATGAGCTGGTGTATTGGAGTGCTACCTCTAACTCTATGTCTCCTTTCTTTTTCTTTAGGTAGATGGGCATGTGTATCGGTGTTTTTTTCTTGTTTAGAAACTTGACAAAGCTCATAATCCCTCCTTCGAAGTTGAATTCTTTCTTCTTGCCGTTTCTCTCATCTTGAAAAATTATTTTCGTTCCTTTGTTGAGGAATGCTAGCTCTCTTAACCTGTTCTTTAGGGTGTCGTAATCAAACTCTGTGCTGTTGAATATGTTCCTGTCAGGCTTGAATGTTACTATTGTTCCTCTTTCCTTTGTCTTTCCTATCACTTTAAGTTTGGCTACTGGTTTTCCTCGTTGGAATTTCTGATAATACTTCTTTCCGTCTTTCTCAACTGTGACTTCTAAGAGCTCTGATAATGCATTAACAACTGAGACTCCTACTCCGTGCAGTCCTCCTGATATCTTGTAGGTCTTGTGGTCGAATTTTCCTCCTGCATGGAGCTTTGTCATTACTAGTTCGACTCCACTCATCTTGAATCTAGGATGCTTGTCTGTTGGTATTCCTCTACCATTGTCCTTGACAGTTACTCTGTTGTCTTTATGTACTGTGATGCTAATCTCGCTGCACTCTCCTATCATTGCTTCGTCTATAGCGTTATCAACAACTTCATAGACTAGATGATGCAAGCCCCTGTCTCCAGTGCTGCCAATATACATACTCGGTCTCTTCCTGACAGCCTCAAGGCCTGCTAGGACAGTGATTTTTTTTGCGTCGTATTTGTCTCTTTTTTCTGCCATTTTTTTGGTCCCTGCCACCTCTAAAAGTGTATATAAGAACACCTTAATAATTGGTTTATATTTCTTTAAAAAACTTTCGATTGAATTCTTGAGTTTCAGAGCTTCTAATCAAAGAATTCTTGAGTTTCAGCCTTTTGAATTCAAGCGTTTCAGGGGCTGTGTGAAGGTTGTATGATAATATTTTAATAATTCTCAAATGTCCGCTTGGGGCACTTTACCCTTTAAATTAAATTTTTACTAAATAAAGGGTAAACTTTATATATTAGTTCTTTTTTTTAACCTGCATGGTTTATATTTATAGAAAACGAATTGGGGATAAGAATTATTATTATCTTAGAGCTTCCACTAAGAAAGATGGTAAAGCCATTACCAAAGACATCGCATATTTAGGAACTGACTTGAATAAAATCAACAAAAAATTAGATTCTCTAACTGAATACTCTAAAGAGATTCGAAAAGCCTATAAAACGATTAAAGGATTTGTTGAAACTAATCGTTATTTGGAGAAAGTCAGGTCTCTAAGGATTAAAAGAGATTTGTTTCTGTCTAAAGAGTCTTTATATGACGTTGAAGCATGCAAACTTCATTGGAGACAAGAATTTCAAAAACTTGATGAATTGACAAAATCAGAGATATTGAAACACTTCATAATAGAGTTTGCTTTTAACACTGCATCTATTGAGGGAAATACCATAACTCTAAAACAAGCACAAAAGCTACTATTAGAAAACCTGACTCCAAAAAACAAAACCTTAAGAGAGATATACGATCTCCAGAACACTGAAAAGGTTTTTCTAAAGCTTTATGATGATTTAAAACAAGAGTTAGATCACAAACTAATATGCGAAGTTCATGATTCCTTACTTGAGAATATTGATAAGAGAAAAGGATATAGAACAGAAGATGTTAGAGTATTTAAGATGAACTTCAAATCAACACCTGCCAAGTATGTAAAAGCCGACATGGAACTTTTGTTAGGATGGTATGAAAAAAACAAGAACAAATTACATCCTTTAGTCTTAGCCACAATGTTTCATCACAAATTTGAGAAAATACATCCTTTCATGGATGGAAACGGAAGAACAGGCAGAATGCTGATGAATTTCATATTGTTAAAAAATAATTATCCACCAGTAATCATTCGAAAGAAGAATCGAACCGAATACTTAGAAAAACTCAACAAAGCCGATGAATGCGATTTGAATAAAACAGAAACAAAACATTATCAAGACTTAACAGAGTTCACAAGCTTTGAGATGAAAGATAATTATTGGAATATTTTTCTTTAGTTTTTCGCTCGGGGCACTTTTTTCTTATGTAGAACAAGAATATTTTAGAACTTAATCAACCACTTATTTCATTTCTGGATGTGAGTAATCAGGTTTTTCTTCCATTAATGCTTTGTTTAGTGAGTAGTAGGTTTTTGTTAGCTTGTTGATGAATCTTGATTGCAATTGTTGAGTTGCTAGTCTTCTTTTAACTGGTTTTAGTTTCAGGATGAATGCTAATAATCTTCTCATGACTTCATTTGTCCATAGTTGGTAATTGTCAAAGATCAGGTTTTGTAGTTTTCCTGTGTTTATTGCGCTCATGATAAATCTTTCAAAACTGTCTTTTGGTACAAAATTTCTTTTTTTTCTTTTATTAAGAACTAGTGTCTTTGTCGAGCAGAATCTTGTGCATACTCCACAGCCAAAACATCTGTCTTTGTCAACTTTTGCATACTTCTTGTGGTTTTCTTCTACTATTATAATTGCGTCTACAGGGCATTTTTTCACGCATAGCCCACACGCATTGCATTTGTCTTGGTTGACATCTGCGTAGAAATTTGTGTATATATTCATGTTGCAACCAAGCCTTTTGTAGGCAAGAATTGCTTCACAACAGCAGGAACAACAGTTGCATATCCACGCCATCTTGTTTTGGACATTATCACCGATTTGCACCAATCCAAGACTTCTGCATTTATCAAGAATTTTTAAGGCGTCTCTTTTGCCTATTTTTTTTGCAATACCATGTTTTGACAAACTCTTTGCCGCAATGTTGAAGCTTAAGCAAACATCTTGTGGCATGTTGCAGGCTTTGTCTGCGTGTTCCATTTTGTGTCTGCAGTAACATGTGCCAACAGTTATGCAGCTTGCAGTTTTTATTACGTGTGTGGCTCGTTCATAATCAAGCACTTCTGCCATGTACTTTGGTTGTATTGCTTCTTCATTTACCAGGACTCTTGCAATCGCAGGGTCTATTGCTAACACTTCTTTTAGGAATCTGTCTTCTTCGTTTATGTATGTGTAGTATAATTCTGACAATACTTTCCTGTCAAAGCGTCCATCGGTTCTCATTAGAGAGAATTCGAAGAACCCGGCCATTGTCGGGGCTAAGATATAAGTTTGTTTTTTGCCGTCAAACATGTCAAGCATTAATCCTTTATCCGCCAGTATATCTAAGATTTTTTTTGCTTCGCTTTCTTTCTTTTTCCATCTCTGTGCAGTTTTTTTTGCAGTAACAGCTTTTATCGGCAGTTTCGAGACTAATTTTGCTTCTTCTTCTGTGAATAATGTTTCAAGAATCTTAAATAAAGCTTCAGATGCGGGTGCTCCTTGTGGTGACTTATCTAATCTTTGCTGTAGCTGATGATAACTTTTTGAAGTGACGTGGCCCATTATAAAATGTTTATAGAGTGTTTTTTTAAATATATTTTGTTTATGTTATGCCCTTATCTATCAATTTTTTGTGTTAGCCTGCTCGGGGCGCATGTTTTTTTCTTAAAAATTATAAACTAAAGCTTTTATGAACATAATTTTTAAATATTAGTGAACTTTAGAGATTTATTGGAGGTATTAAAAATGAGTAAAACTGAAGAAAATCTAAAAGTTGCTTTTGCAGGCGAAAGCCAAGCAAGGAATAAGTACACCTATTTTGCAAAAGTAGCGAGAAAAGAAGGATATCATTATATTGCAAGAATTTTTGAAGAGACTGCCGATAATGAAATGCAACATGCAAAAGATGAGTTCAAACTATCGAAAGGTATAGGTGACACAAAGGCAAATCTAAAAGTTGCGATTGAAGGAGAGCATTATGAGACTACTGACATGTATCCAACTTTTGCAAAAGAAGCAAGAGACGAAGGGAATTCAGAGGCCGCCAGATTGTTTGAACAGATTGCTATAGTAGAAAAAGAACATGAAGAAAGATACAAGAAATTGCTTGAAATGGTTGAGAAAGGAACAGTCTTTAAAAGAGGTAAGCCAATAAGATGGAAATGTTCCAAATGTGGGTATATTCACGAAGGTACCGAGCCCCCAGAGAAATGTCCATCATGCAAACATCCTAAAGAATACTATGAACCAGAGTGTCTTTGAAAAGTAAAAAAATAATTTTATATTGTTTTTAAGCCCCTTTTATACAAAAAAAGTTACTTCCGCTCGGGGCATTTCTTATTTCCAACTTGAGGCAGGTTTTCTTGTTTTATCATCGTAAATCTTCCGGAAATCCTTGCGAAGAACTTATTAATATTTTCTCTTGAAATAATTTCATGTCTAAATTTGATGAGGAAATTGCACTTGCATTATTAATAAAAATGTATTATCAAAGACTTTGGAAATCAAAGCACATCAGGTATGACACTCTAAAGAAATGTGGTTTATCAAAACATAGGATTGGAGATGTTGAAAAAACAATTGGATTATTGATTAAATCAGAGTATCTGGTTTATTATAACAGATCAAAAAAAGCTTTACAGTTAAATTGGAATAAAAGACGAGAGATAACTCGAATAATTGAAAAGAAAGTTTTTATATTTAGCCTTCAAGGGCTAAAATAGAAAACTTTATAAATATGGGTTAGTAATAATAAAAAATGGAAGTCACAAATAAAACAAAGACGGTTTTTTTAGAAGTTATGGGAGACCATCCTATGAACAGAATACTGGATTTTCTGATAATATTCAACAAATTTGATTACAGTAAGAAAGAGATTGCAAGAAATTCCCATGTGAGCTATGCTACTTTAAAGTATCTTTGGCCTAATCTAGAAAGGATAGGGTTGGTTACTTTCACAAGGAAGATAGGTAAAGCAACATTGTACAAGCTTAATACAGAAAATCCTATTGTAAAACAGTTGATGAAGACTTATCATATTATTTCTATGACAATTGCAAAGAAAGAATTAGAATTAGAGGAAGAAGAAGTAAAAGTTAAGTAAACATTTTAATAATTCTCCTTACTACCATATTAAATGGGGGATTTTAAGGATAGATTAGAGAACATTGTTGATAAATGTTATGATTGGTTAATAGATAACCCAGAAGTAGGTAGCGGACTCGTTGGCCTTACAACTTTAGGTGTTGTTGAAAGCTATTTCTGGATGCAAGACCTTTTGAGTCATGCTAATAGTTTGAGATTTCAGCTTGAAGGTTTAGCTTTAAGTTCAACTGCAACTTTTTTTAGCTATATGATGATTAGAGCGGACAATATTCTAAAGCAGCTAGGAGTTAACTATAGGGAAACCAAGAAAAAACTTAAACTCAAGTCATTTCAACGAAAAGAACATAGAAATATTGCAGAAAAGGTTGTTGATTCTATTGTTGAGCATCCACTTCCTTCAGGTATTGCTTTAATGGGTTTGATTGGAACAGGAGCTAATTTGCATTTTATAGATAAGCTTGGTTGGGACTTTTGGTATGAAACGCACTTGAGCAACTTTAAGGAAGTGCTTTCTAAAGATGTGTTGCTTTTGGTTTTGGGCTCATATCCTGGGAAGAAACTTTTTGAATTTGCAGGCCCATTTTTGCATTCGTCTAATTTTTCTTCCAATATTAGTAATCTTAAATTTAAGCTTAGTAAGTTATTTGGTAAAAAAGAGAACTTGTTTCTCGCTTATAGGAGTTCTATACATGAGGAAAATTATGACATCGTGCTTTTTGAATATGCAGATTTGTGCTTTGAATTAGGAAAAACAAATGAAGCTTTTGAAGCTCTAAAAACTGCTCATGAAAGAATAGGTTTTGAAGATTTTTTTCATAAAGCAAAAGGTGTTGCTTTGGTAGGTTTTAAAAACAGACTAAAAACTTATTATGCTCGACTTCAAAAAAACCCTCTTTCATTGTCTAACTATTTTGGTGTGGCTTTTAGTTTGCTAAAGATTGATGAACGAGATAAAGCAGTTGAGTTAATGCACAGTTTTACAACAGAAGCAGAAAAAAATCCTGAGCTTGCATTGAACGCTAATCTGAGTGAGGCTCTGTTCTTGAGGAATATTGGTGAAGAGGAATTATTTATAGACAGGATTATTAAAGTCTTAACTATGTGGGAAGACAAACTGGAACATGTAGGAACTCATGAGGTTTACACGATTGCAGATAATGATTTCTCCAACCATACTTTTAGATTCAGGAAGAGTTCTGATAGAGAAAATCTAGTTGCTGAGAGATTATATAATGAGCAAATAAAAAGAAAGTTTGATGAGGTGAATGACGAGGTTATTTTCAGAATTATAGATCCTCCAGAGGTAATTCCTGTTAATGGGTGTTCCTATGGCGTCACTGTTTATGAAACTGGTAAGATGATGTATCCTTATTTGAATTCGACTTTAGATATTGATTCGTTAAAGGATGTCGCTAGATTCATGGCTAGAATCCATGGTGCAAATCTCTTGTATAGTGCTATGACTGAAGAATATTATATTAATCAACTCAAAGAAAGAATAGAGCAAGTTGATAATCCTGAGTTGGGAGAGGTTGTTAAGATTCTTTTTAATAACATTCCTGTTTTGTTCTCAGGTTTTGGAGTTGCTCCAAGAGTTGTTGATGTTGATGGACATCTTTTCAACTGGAACAAAGGAAGATATTATACAAAAATAGATAATCAGGCTCGTGAACCAACACTTCCTTTCTATGAATGCTCTAAAATGTTGGAGCAAGGAGGAATACTACCTCTTGATCATGATGGTGATGCTTTGCGAAATAGAGTTCTTGCAGAGTATCATCGTGAATTATCGAATTTTCATGATATTATTCCTTTTGATCAGTTCTTGATTTACAAACTTCAGTCTGATTTAATAAAAGCTATTTCTTATTTCTACTTTGCATTAAACGATCCTTCTAAGGGAGATTTGGCTGTTCAGTTTATTCAGAATGGTATTCACTCACTTCATCGACTCAAAAACTACGTGGAGTCAAAACATGATTTGACTTGTCTGGATTATGTTGAGAAGGGTGTTGAGAAATTGGTTATGGTTTAGACATTCTCTATATATACTCTCTTAGTGGTGGTATGAATACGTTCACCACTTTCGACTTCTTCCAGTTGTAGATTATTGGTATCTCATTGCCAACATCAGGTAGTTCTGGTTTTATTTCTTCGAATTTATCTTTGTCGACCAATATCATAAAATCTGATTTCTGCATGTTGTTGTCAGTATCTGGAAATTCATAAAAAATGTTTAACTTTACTTTTAATCCTTTCTCCTCTGGGTTTATTGATTCATATGTGTGTGACATCACTCACTTCAGTTACTTTTGCTTTGAAATATACAAGTCCTGTATCGAGCATAGTTATGAATTTCCATGCAAAGAAAATTATGATTGTTAGTAACACTAGAATTATACCAACATTGTATAGAGAGTAATTTTTTACCATGAAGAAAGCTACTAAACTAAATATTAGTATAACCAGAAATATGAGTGCTCCGGCAGCGAATCCTATCATCTCCCACATTCTCTGTTTTTTATCTATGTATGAGTCTATCTCTTCCTCTGTCGGTGCTGGAAATACTTTTAAAGAAATCTCATCTTTTTCCCCTGGGTTTTTTTCTGACATTTTCAAATGATTGTTGTATAGTATGGGCCGTACAAGTTCCCTATCATTTTTATCAAGCCCGCCAGATCGTATATTATCAGTAGCTCTTTTCTATCAACAGTTTTCATTAGTGATTGTGCTTTTTTCTTTAGTTCTTTCTTCTTTTTCTGGAATTCAGTGGCTTGTTCCTTGCTAAATTTATAGAACAGTTTGTGGAATAACGAGAGGAATTCGTTTGTCTCCTCGTATAATTTAAGGATTTCATTACCAGGCTTAAGTTTATTTTCTATGATGTAATTTGTTATTTCCTCGTAATAATCGCCGATTTTTTCAAGGTCTCGGATTATGACGTAGTAGAACTGTGTCTTTTTAGGATTTTTGTATCCGCGTTTGTTCAACACTCTTTTGCAGAAGTCTGTGAATTTGTCTATGCTGTTTTCCAATGGTATTATGTCTTTTAGTCTTTCTATGTCTTTATTTTTTATCGCTTCCAAGCCACTTTTTCCCATGTCTTCCAAGATATAAAATGTCCGCCTTAATATGGTACCAAATTCCTCTTCCAGAGCTGATGAGACGCTTTTTATTTCTACGTAGTTTTCTCCTTGATTGATTATCTCGTATCCCATCAGGTCAGGGATTTTTTCCTGTATTCTCTTGAAAACCTCTCTGTCTTTATAGTTTATTCTTATTTCATCGATTCCTGCCTGGTAGAGGTATGCTATATACAAAGGGTCATAGTATCCTAGTTCGTCTGTGTTAAGGATTATCCTCTCTGATTCTCTTTCTTTCTCTATGCTCATTATTAACCTCTTCTCTTCTTCTTCTATATTTATGTTGTCACCTTTCTTTACACTGTTGTTTTTTGCCCACTTGCTTGGAAGCGATATTACCAAGGTTTTCCCTCCTAACTGTATGACTTTTCTCTGCATATCACTCTTAAAAAACGTTTAATTATATAAATTTTTCGAAATTATATAATTATATATTGATATATAAGTTATTAGGATAAATTATATATTTTCTCTTCTGTTGATATATATTGTTTTTCCGGTTTTGGCGAAAAACGTTTACTAAATTCGGAAGGTGATTAACATGGATAAGAAGGATATGGTTTTTTTAGCACACCTAAGAAACAATGCAAGAGAAACACTTACTTTTATAAGTAGGAAGACAGGAATTCCAATATCAACACTGTACGATCGATTAAAAGCGCAAGAACATGATATTATAACAAAGCACACAGCATTGATCGACTTCTCAAAGCTCGGCTATATGTGCAAAGCAAACATAACTATAAAAGTTAATATAGAAGACAGAGATACAGTGAAAGATTACTTGCTATGCCAAAACAATGTCAACTCATTATTCAAGATTAACAACGGCTACGACTTCTTGATAGAAGGAATATTCAAACATGTTAAAGATATGGAAGACTTTATGGAAAAATTCGAGAAGAAATTCAAAGTGCTTGATAAGAGTGTCTACTACATCATAGAAGATGTAAAGAGAGAAGCGTTTATGAGCGATCCAGAAGTTGTTAATATTCTTCAAAAACAGGATAGTTAAAAAAACATGGCCTTCACGCATTATGGGGGATCATTGGGGGTGATGCAACACGGTGAAGGCCAAGAAAGAAGTGTGATTCTTTTATGACCTAGTATAAAAAAATAAATTATAGTAAGGTCCCTACCTTACTATTTCAATTCCCAGTTCTTCGGACATAGCCTGCTGCTGAGCTTCTGTCTGTTTCTGGGTCAATTTGCCAAGTATCCATGGGCTCTTGACTCCAGTTATGATTGTCATAACTGTTAGTTTACCCTTCATTTGTTCTAATACCCTAGCACCCCAGATAACATTGGCATCGTCATCCATGCTTTCTGTTACTAGCTCACCTACCTTGCTAATTTCATCTAACGTCATGTCAGGTCCACCAGAGACGTGTATGATGGCCCCTGTTGCTCCTTCATAGCTGATGTCCAGCAATGGGTTGCTTAGAGCTCCTTTCACTGCTTCTTCTACTCTGTTGTTTGTGTCACTCGCTCCAACACCAATAGCTGCAACCCCTCCATCAGTCATGATGGTCTTAACGTCTGCATAGTCCAGGTTCACTAGGGAGGGTATCGCGATGGTCTCTACGATTCCCTTTATCATAGTTGCTATCAACTCGTTCGCCACTGCAAATGCTTGTTGCACTGGTAGGTTTCCTGCGATCTGCACTAGTCTATTGTTGTCAATTACAATCACTGTATCAGATTGTTGTCTCAGTTGCTGGAGTCCGAACTCTGCTTTGTCAACTCTAGCCCTTTCAATGTTGAAAGGCATCGTCACTGTCCCAATCACTATAGCTCCTGCATCTTTGGCAACATCTGCAATCACCGGCGAAGCTCCTGTTCCGGTTCCGCCACCCATGCCCGCACAAACGAACACCATGTCGGATCCTTTGAGAGCTTCCTTCACTTCTTGTAGACTCTCCTGTGCAGCCTCTGCACCTCTCTCCGGGAATCCTCCGCATCCTAGTCCTTTAGTCACGTCTCTCCCTAATAAGAACTTTCTGTCCGCTTCAATCATGTTTAAATGCTGCTGGTCTGTGTTACAGCCAACAATCTCGGCGCCTTTAATTCCTTTCTTGTACAACCAATTGATCATGTTGTTACCTGCTCCACCAACGCCAATCACTTTTATATTGGCTTGACCTACATCAAACTCATAAGTCTCTGTTTTTGTCTCCTCGTTCACTACCTTGTCCACTACGAAATCCATTTTTCTGTAACCCCCTTGAGTTTTTCCTTTTTTTCGCAAAACACTCCTTAGTTTATTTTTTATATACTACAAAGTATATTTTGGAGTACCAAAATATTTATAATTATTCATGCAGTATACTCTTCTAGAAAACAACAATTTTTTTCGCCAAAAGACTCAAACTTAGTCGCCAAACATAGTTTGAGTATGTTCTCGCCAAAAAACCAAATGAATATATAGATTTCTATACAGCTATTTAAAGATTTCTTGACTCCAAAATATATCTTATAATAGTTATTTTTGAAACAATACTGTTCTCCGACCAGGGAATAGTCCCATCTCAGACATTTTCGAGAATTGATCAGACTCCAATGTTAAATCTATTATTGTGAAGTTGTAACTCTCTTTTATCTCGACCACGAACTTTTTTATAGCATCAACAGGTATGTTCTGGCCGATTAGTAAAACATTTGCTTTGGTTTTCTCTTCTTTACCATGTAAAATTATTCTTTCAACCTCGTCGATAGAAGTGACTTTCTCAACAAAGTCGTTCAAAGCTGATTTCTTTTGAGCCACTATGTCCTGGAGGAATTCTGTGTTCTTGGTCTGGTTCAGACGGTAAACCTTGAACTTCTTTATCTTAATTTCTTTTAAGATCTCTAGTTCTCTTAGCTTGTTTATTATCCTGAATGTAGTTGCGACAGGAACTTTGGTTCTCTTAGAAATCTCGCGCATGTAGAAATCCTCTTCAGGATTGTTGAAGAAAAACTGCATAACCTTGAGTTTTTTCTCGTCAAACAATCTCTCCAAGAGTTCCTTAGTCTCCATGTAGCGTCTAATGTTCCATAACTTGTATATAAAGTTTTCCATTTATGGAACAATGTTTCAAATATGAAACAGTCTAGAATAATATCTCTAATTGTTTTAATTGTTCCATTAAATTATTATTCCCAGTATAATGGATAACTTTGAAACCCATTTCTTTAGGCACATCCAAATGGTTCTCTCTGTCATCAATAAATATGCATTCTTCTGCTTTAAGCTTTAATTTTTCAAGCATCAGATCAAATATTTCTTTTTGTGGTTTGATTAAACCTATCTCGCAACTAATAAATGCGGGCTTAAAATGAGAAAAAACATTTCTTTCTTTGTTAATTTCAGCATGCATGTTTGGCATGTTTGATATAATTGCTACTTTATAGTTTTTCTTTAGTTCATCTGCTAATTCTAATAATTCTTTGTTGACATTCATAACTTCAAGGTAAACTTCTCTCCACTTTTCAAGAACATCAACATTAAGTTTGAAAGTGTGTTTTACAATATCGGCGAATTCTTTACAAGACATATTGCCTTTTAACATATCTTTATAATACTGTCCTCTTAATTCTTCGAAAGAATTGTAATCAACTCCTAAATGTTTTGATACATTTTTGAAGAGTTCTTCAGCTTTATTCATAAGTATAACTCCTCCCATGTCAAATATTATAGCTTTAATCATTGTTTATACCTAGTTTCTTCAAATCTTCTTTTAATTGATTGTAATTCTGAAAAAGTATTGTATTGAAACCAAGCTCTCTAGCCGGAATCAAATTACGTTCGCAATCATCAATGAACATACATTCATCTGCTTTCAAGTCACTTTTATCCAAGACTAGTTGAAATATCCTTTTATCAGGTTTCATAATACCAACTTCATTAGAAAAGAAAGTGTTATCAAAAAAGCTTAAATCATTATCATTTTTAATTGCATCAGTTCTAGGCTTCATCTGATTAGAAAGAACTAATAATCTAACTTTACCTTTTAAGGTTTTAACATAACTAAAGACATCCCAAACAGGAACATTGTTCAAAACACTTTTAACTTCTTCAGGCTTGATATTATATTTTGATCCAATTTCTCTATAATAAGCAGAATTATCTTCATTAGAAACATTGAATTCATCCTCGAGACTATCCATATCCTTATATATGTCTTCTTCAATAACACCATACTTCTCAGCAAAATGCTTGGCAGCAGCCCTATTATTGCAAGGACTAAGAACTCCTCCCCAATCGAATATTACTGCTTTAATCATGTTAAAAACCTGTTTTTAATATTCCAAAAATCTTGATTTTTGTTATCGTTTCTTCTGCTTCTCGAAGGCTTCCTTCACCATGTTTAGGTCCGAGCATTCTTCTGGAGCTCTGTCATCTCTTAACTGGACGACTCTTGGGAATCTTAAAGCATAGCCACTGGAATAAGTTGGGCTCTTCTGGATTTCATCAAACTGTATCTCAAGAACAATCTCAGGTTTTATAGTAACTTCTTTTCCCTTCTCCTGCTTGATGTGTGGCTTTAATGTTTCAGTGAGCTCTCCGAAAGAAAGCCCTTCCTCTGCTTTCTCCTTTATACCAGTTCCTACTTTTCCAGTCTCTAAGAAGTTTCCATCATCATTTATGCAAGCTAATGTGAATGATGTCAACCAACCACTTCTCTTTCCTTCTCCCCATTCTGCTCCAACAATCACAAAGTCGAGAGTGTTCATAGCTGTCTTCAGCTTCACCATGAAACCAACTCTTGAGCCTGGCTTATAAGCACTGTCAAGGTTTTTCAACATCACGCCTTCATTACCTTTTTTCACAGATTCCTCGTAGAACTTAATCGCTTCCTCTTTTTTAGAAGTTATTGCTCTCTTTGCAACTACAATACTTAGTTTTTTCTCAGAGACAATCTTCTCAAGTAATTTTATCCTCACCTTCAAGGGTTTGTTCAACAAGCTCTCTCCTTTATAGAACAATATGTCAAAGACATTCAACTCAATAGGCATCTTCTTTGCTAGCTCTTGGATGTTGTACTTCCTCCTGATCCTCTGAGAAATATGTTGGAAAGCCAAGTACTTTTCCTTCTTAGCATCATAACCAACTGCTTCGCAGTCAAGGATGAAGTTATCACCTTTCACGTTCTTTTTAACAGAGTCGACAACCTCAGGGAACTGACTTGTAACCTCCTCTAATCTCCTTGTGAAAATCTTTATCTTACCTTTGGACTTGTGAATCTGCATCCTAAAGCCGTCATACTTGAACTCTATATCAGCTGGCGTGCCTACTTTCTCAAATCCTTCATCCATATCAGCAACTTTCTGTGCCAACATCACCTTGATTGGATTCCCTGGTGTTATACTAACTTTTTTCAACTCAGAGGCTCCTTTCTTAGCAGCCAAGGCAACAGTTGTGAAGTCATTACTTTTGTCAAGGGCTGATTGGACAATGTCAACAGCATCGTTATATTTCTCGCGATCGACATCTATAGATGTCTTTTCAGCATTATAATCAACCTTTACAGACATATATGCCCACACAAGGGCGTCTCTCATAGTTCCTTCGCCAATGCCTACACGTAAATCTTCTAGAACATTTCTTACTATGTACTTTGCCTCTTTTGGCTTTGCGCTCGAGAGAAGTTCTGCAATCAGTTGGATTTTCCTGTCAACGCTTCCAGCACCTTCCATCTCATTCAGCTTTCTGAGATTCGCAAAGACTTTTGCAACTGTTAAATCCTTGGAAAAGAGTGTTGCTTGTATCTTTCTTTTGATAACTTTTTCAGCAACCAAGCCGAGATCGCCGATTTCTTTCCATAGTTGCTCGATCTTTCCTGCTCCTGCACCTGAAGCTGTGTTTATTGCTTTCAACACTAGCTTGTTTGCCACACCTATTTTTCTCTTGTCCCAATCTGGATATAAGCGTCCTCTAAGAAGTAGCACTATTGTGTGGATGTCTTCCTCATTTGTTTTCTTTAAAAGTTCAGAAATATGATGTGTTTTTTCAAGTCTTTTAGACGTCGATTCAATCTTTTCATACACGTCGACAAGAGAGGAATACTTCATACTGGATTAGAGGGGCTAATTGTTTAAATAGTTTTTGCAGGTTAAGCTTTAAATAAAAATTTTCATTCCCATCCGAAATGAAAACAAAAGATGTATTGGATGTCAATGAAACTTTGGAAGCAATAGTTGATGGTCTTGATGTCAACCAGAATGATGTTGTGTTATCTGTTGTTGGCAATGGTGACCAGCCATTGGTTTTATTAGAACGTGCTGCAAGAGTGATCGCAATTGACAATGATCCTGCTGCTTTAAGACTTCTTAATCAAAGGATAAAACAATTAGTAGATGACGAGTATTTTGATTTTGTCGGCGACCAACCTGCTATTTCAAATCATTATTTCGAAGCAAGAGCTGCTTATCTTCAGCAAGAAAGAAGGTTAAGTACGATAAGAGCCAAACTTGATCGTTTGACTATTGTGTCCGGTGATATATTTGAGTTTGTAAAGTCTAATAGGAGCTTCAACAAAGTGTATCTGTCAAATGCCATAACTTATAATGGTTATGATGAGCAGGTTTTTCATGATCGTCTGGAAACTGTAGCTAAAAGCTTGCCAAGAGAGGGTTTGATTTATGTAGCCGACGGTTGTGATGTGCGTTGGGATAGGGAACATGTTTTAGAGTTTGAAAGAAGTTTGCCTTCTTCTTTAGCGATAGACTTTGACTTATCATGGATTGCAAGAATTAAGGATGATCATTGGCAACCGAATGTTTACAGAAAGGATTTATCTCTAGTCAATAAACTTTACAAAAAGCTTAGATTTGTTATACCAATGTGAAGAATATTAGAAAATCACTTGATATTTTTTGGTCTGCAAAGCAACATTTATAAACAAATCTGGTTTTTTGCCATCATGAAATGCGACGTTTGCGGAAAGAAGGTTGAGACGACTTTTTTAGCCAAGGTTGTAGGATCTTATATTAAGAACAAGAAGAGCAAGAGGAAGCTTGTCTGCAACAAGTGTCAGCAGAAGTACAGCAAGGAACAGTTGTTGAAAAAATTGTAGATTTTCTCTGCCTCCGCAATCAAAAATCATAGATTTTTGGGCGTCGGCAAACTCTGTTTGCCTCCGTAGCATAGTAGCTAATGCATCTGCCTCGTAAACAAAAACAGGGTTTTTGAAACTCGAAAACCTTGTTTTCGAGCAAGCAGAAGATCGGGGGTGCAAGTCCCTCCGGAGGCTTACAAAAACAATAAGTTTTATATGTTAGTTTTCATTACCTGTTCTAATGCCTGAACTGATTGAAGTCATTGATGATGACTTCAACGTTCTCAAAGTTGTTCCTAGAGATGAGATAATAGAGAAGAATCTGAAGCATAAGAGCGTTGTGGTCATACTTCGCAATAACAAGAACAAGTTCTTCGTTACTCAGAGAAAGTCTAGGAGGAGACTCTTTCCTCTTAAGTGGGATTTAGGAGTTACTGGTTTTGTAAGAGAAGGAGAATCCTTTGAACAGGCAGCTGCTAGAGAGCTTAAGAACGAATTAGATGTAGAAGCTAGTCTTCAGTTCCTGTTCGACTTTGATTACAAGTCAGATGTTCAGGACCTCAAGGCCAAGGGTTTTTTGGTTTTTTATGATGATGAAATTGTTCTTAATAAGGATGAATGTCAGGATGGGAAGTGGATTTCTCTAAAAGAGCTTGAGTACTTTATAGATTCGAAATTGCTCTCTCGGGACACTGCTTTTATTGGGGATAAGTATATTGAATCTTTAACTTAATTCTTTATAGTTATTACTATAGGAATATTTATAAATAACTTATTATTCGCGAGTGTTATGACTCCTTATGAGGTTAGTGATATAAAGAGTATTAGGAAGAAGCTTGGTTTAACTCAGTTTGAATTAGCCAAGCAGTCTGGAGTTTCTCAGTCATTGATAGCTAAAATTGAGAGTAACAAACTCGATCCTACTTATTCTAATGTGAATAAGATTTTCAAAACCTTGGATTCAATGCAGAAAAAAGAATCCTTTAAGGCAAAGGACTTCATACATAAAGGAGTTATTTCCTGTCAGGAGAATGATTTGGTTCGTAATGTGATAAAAAAGATGAAGAAGTTTGAGATAAGTCAGTTGCCTGTTATGAAGGGCAATAATGTTGTAGGAGTCGTTTCTGAAACAAAGATAATAGAACATTTGATAGAAGACTTAAATAGAGACCTCAAAGTCAAGGATGTGATGGGTGAGGTTCCTCCTATTGTGTCTTTGAACACTGAGGAGTCTGTGATTTCAACTCTTTTGAGGTTTTTCTCTTTGATTATTGTTCAGGATAAGGGTAAATTAAGAGGTGTAATAACACGTTCAGATATATTGAGGAAAGTTTATGTGTGAGGTGGAAAAATGTTAGTTGTTACAACACCAGAAGTTCATGGCAAGAAAGTAAAAAGCGTCCTTGGTTTGGTTAGAGGAAATACTATTAGAGCAAAGTGGTTTGGAAGAGACATTGCTGCAGGATTGAAACAGATTGTTGGCGGAGAGCTTAAGGGATACACAGAGATGCTTACCGAAGCCAGAGAGGAAGCCTTGCAGAGGATGATAAAGGAAGCTGAAGAAAAAGGTGCAGATGCAATAATAAGCGCGAGATTTACAACTTCCCAAGTGATGCCTAACGCTGCAGAAATACTAGTCTATGGAACAGCTGTGAAGTTTGAGTAAAGAGTTCATTTTGAAGTAGTTACAATTAGCAATGTTTAAATATTAGTTACAATTTCTTTGTTGCTCACAGGGTGATTTTTGACGCTGATAAAAACTTTTGAGGAAAAAATAAGCAAATGGATGAATGTTAGAGTTCCATTTGAACTCTTTGATACTGTTCATAAAAAGAGGCCTTTCTTCTTGAGTATTGCATACAAAGAGTCTGAGCGTGGTTTGGTTAATATATTAAATGGTGGTGTTACTAGTTCTAGGATTATACCTGCTAACGGTTATCTCCTCTTTGCAATGCTTGGAGATTCAAAAAGAGGTAATGGTTATTCTTTTCTTGGGATAGATGAGGTTCCTTCTGACCCTGAAGAACTCTCTGTAACTATGGATTCAGACTTTGATATAGTGTTAAAGGAAGCTATGGGTAAATATGTTTCAATAGCTAAAGAGAGAATCACAGAGAAAAACCCTGAGTTCTACAATTTGTCCTCTGAGCCAGTTGTTAAGCATCTGGAAAACATAGAGAATGGACCTGAAATGGTTCTTCCTTCTAAGATTGAGATAAGGAAATTTGAGAGAATTTCAAAGAAGTTTATGGATATTCCTAATGTAGAACTCTCGAATATCACAATTGATTCTCTAATTATGAAGAGAAACTTTGTCAATTCAGAGGGTACTCAGATAAAAACAAGGAATTTGAGAGGACGTACTTTTTGGAGGATAACAATCAGGAATAAAGACGGTGCTCTTCGGGAGTTGGGCGGGTCATTTCCTTATGCTAATAGCAAGGGGTGGACTAATACTGTCTCTCTGGAATCAAGAATCGATGCTATTGGTACGCATTTGGAGCAGTTATATGAGGCTCCTTTACTATCAGCAGGCGAATATCCTGTTGTAATGCATCCATCAGCATTTGGAACCTTTATGCATGAAGCTATAGTAGGTCATTTATTGTCTGGAAGATATATTTCTGAAAAGGTAGCTAATACTTTTGCAGACAAGATAGGAAAGAGAGTGATGCCACCATTCTTGACTGTCAGTGTCGAGCCTAATCTTCGAGGTGGCTATGGTTCTTACAAGTACGATGAAGAGGGAGTAAAATCAAGGGATGCAGTTCTTGTTGAAGATGGTGTTTTGAAAACATACTTGCTTGATAGAATGAGTTCACATCATCTTGGTCTGGAGAATAATGGCCATTCAAGAGCTGAATGGGTTGTCGAACCTATGTATGAAGATGTAACACGCTCTCTGTTACCAGAGCCGAGGGTTAGCAATATTCGTGTCAAAGCAAAGACAGATAAAACTGAGAAGGATTTGATAAAAATGATGATGAATCATTGTGAGAGAAAAGGCTTTGAATTTGGTCTGTATATAAAGAGTGTTTCAGGAAATGTTACAATTAAAGAAGGCACTTTTCGCATGTTTCCTGATGAGATATGGGCGATTTATCCTAATGGCAAAAGAAGATTGATGGCAGGTGCTTATATAGTTGCAGAGCCTCACACCCTTCTTAAGGAAATAAAAGCTTGCAACAAAAACTATAGAAAGACCTACGGCCATTGTGGTGCTGATTCAGGATGGGTTAAAACACAAGAAACAAATCCTTCAGCCTATTTCCCGGCTGTTAACTTCCAGAAAATAACTGAGAAGCAATTAACTGATAAGCTCATTACACCTTAATTTTCTTCTCTAATTCTTTAACAAAACCAAAATCATACACCTTGTCCTCTACTACAATAACTCTGAACTTAGAAATATTTGTCAATAACGGACTAAACATCTTCTCCTTCATTATATCAGAGCCGCTAGATGTTGGGCTAAACGCAGGCAGAACTACTAGTTTTTTATCTTTCCACTTGCCAACCAAGAAGCATTTGTACTTCTCTATCCTTGGCCCTTCTCTCAAAGATATTGCTGGATGATCATGACTTATTATTACTCTCTTTGAATTCTTGAAGTCAGCATCCTGAGGCATCTTATGCCCGTGACATATGTAAATATCCTTGGTTGTGTAGTAATCCCTTATGTCGACGTCTCTTTTCTTAGCGATTGGTTCTAATATTGTGTCGTGGTTGCCTTTTACTAACACTAGATGAGCTTTCTCAGATATCAGATCTATAAGTTTCAATGTGTTTCTCCATTCCTCGTCTGATATAGTGCCGAATTCGTGTTTGATGTCACCGTTTATTATCACTGTTTTTGGCTTTGTTTTCTTTAGTATCTCTTCCAGCTTGTCAGTTAAATCCTTGAAATGAAACTTTGGCAGTAGAACTCCTTCTTTGTGCATTGCTTCTTCAAAGCCTATATGAATATCCCCTAGAATTAGAGTTCTCTCTTTCTCTAAGAACAAGGAAAGGTCGATTATTTTTGAGCTTGGAAGTATTTCTAGCTCATTTCTTTTTTTCAGGGTTTTCAAGTTCCTTCAACCTTTCTGTAAGGAATTCTATTGTTCTCTTATTATCCTGCTCCTGCATGATCTCTCCACATTCATGACATTTGAAGTTGTACTCTATTGCTTTGTCGAAGATCATTCTTGCGCAGGCGCTCTTGCACATGTAGAAAGTGTTACTTTTCTCTTGTTCCAATCTTTTCTTAAGCTTATTAATCTTGTTTTGTTTTATTTTCAGAGCAAGTTCCGGTATCATCTTTTCATTGAAATCCCAGTAGCAGATATACCATCCCTTTATCTTGTCTTTTTTTCTAAGGAAAGTTACTATGTTATGTTCGTAAAGTCTGTAAAGGAGGTTCCTGGTCTTATGTATTTCCAAATCAAGTTCCTCTGCCACTATGAATTCAGATATCTTTTTTTTCCCTTTTAGATAGAAAACAATTGGTAAAGCTTCATCACCTACTAGCTCTGTGACTACTTCTTCAATAAGCTTTTTGTTTATGCTAATTTTTCCGTTCTTTTTTTTCAACAAGTATATTTGTTCCATCTTTTTTACATTTCTTGAATTGCTCCAGCTAAGCCTATTTTTCTTAGCAGGCACCCCCAAGAAAGTCCTGTTTTATATTATATTCCTTGATTTTGCTATTTATAAAGTTTTCGCTTTTAAAAACAGCATTTGTATAGATTAGTATATTTTTTAGACGAGAAAATATACACATATCCATACTGCTATGTTTAAGTGTATATTCACTACTTGTTGGAAATTAAAGAATTTAACATAATAAAGTACTAGAATTTTTTTGAAAACAGAAACTATAAAAACATTGAATTAGAACTTTTCATCAAATGAGTGTTCAAGAAATAAAAGAAGATATAATTTTTTCATTAAAAGAATTCTTTAAAAGCGTTGGAAAAGCAAAAGCAGTTATTGGATTATCCGGCGGTCTTGATTCTGCAGTGTGTCTAAGTCTGATAACAAAAGCAATCGGAAAAGAGAACGTAACCGCTCTTTTTATGCCTGAGATAGATCTTACAAGTAAAGAAAACGAAGAAGATTCCTGTTCATATACGCAAGAGCTAGATGTTGATTTTATTAGAGTTCCAATAAATTCATACTTGGATAATCTGGAAGAGATTCCATGGAAACAAACCGATATATCTATTATTAATACAAAAGCAAGAATAAGAATGATTGTTCTATACAATTATGCGAATGCAAATGATTCTCTTGTTATAGGAACCGGAAACAAAAGCGAGATATATTTAGGATATAGCACAAAATTTGGGGATTCTGCAGTTGACATCCTGCCTATAGGCGACCTTTACAAAACACAAGTGTTTAAACTGGCAAAAGAACTAAACATCCCGGAGTCAATAATCAATAAAACACCTTCTGCAGAGCTAATGAAAGGACAAACTGATGAAAAAGATTTAAATATAAAATATGAGATTGCTGATAAAATAATTTCGAATATTATTAGCAAGAACATGTCAAGAAAGGAGATCATAGAATCCGGATTTAAGGAAGAGGATGTAGATAATGTCTTATCAAGAATAAAGAATTCAGAACACAAACGAAGAACAGCACCGATAATTAAAATTGATAAAAAATGGTAACAGGATTATTTTTAGGGAGATTTCAGCCATTTCATCTTGGACATCTGGACGCTATTAAACAAATCCTTAAGATTTGTGACCATTGCATAATCCTAGTCGGGTCAGCCCAGTATAAAAATCAACCTGATAATCCGTTCTCTTATGAAGAAAGAAAAGCCATGATTGAGACCACTCTAAAAAAAGAAAATATCCAAAATTGGTCTATAATCCCTATTGATGACATTCGTGACAATGACTTATGGGTCGAATATGTGGATAAAAACACTCCAAAATACGATGTTGTGTACACTGGAAATCCCTTAACAGAAAAACTTTTCTCAAAAGCAGGTTATCCTGTTAGAAAACTTGATATCAATATAAAAATATCTGGAAGAGAACTTAGATAGATAGAGTAATCAATGATTCTGTAGAAAAATATAATGAAAGCCGTACATACAACAAGTCTTTGCAAAAACGAACGATTAGTAACAGCAGGCTTAATGTCTCGTTGCCTTGACACTTACACCTCTGTTCTATCAAACCCATCTTCTATGGGAGTTCTATGTCTCTTTTCGAGGCGGGTTTCGTGCTTAGATGCTTTCAGCACTTATCCCTTGGCGCGTAGCTGCCCAGCCTACCTTGCCAGGTAACTGGTCGACCAGAGGCGCCGAACCACTGTTCCTCTCGTACTAAGCGGTCCTTCCTCTCAGACACTAACACTTCCAGTAGATATCAAACAAACTGCCTCACAGCGTTCTGAACCCAGCTCACGAATCCTTTTAATGGGTGAACACCCCCACCCTTAGCTGCATACAGTAACAAGTTACTGGGCATTTGTTGCCAGCAACAAATACTTCTGCACAGCTAGGATAGGATGAGCCGACATCGATGTAGCAAGCCGCGCCGTCGATTTGAGCTCTCGGGCGCGACAACTCTGTTATCCCCGGAGTAAC
>JACKQG010001035.1_pt1 | contig 39189 bp, 28 predicted proteins | sample 8237621 | NCBI WGS metagenome assembly JACKQG01 (sample SAMN15677084, study PRJNA649215) | marine metagenome | biome: marine; feature: Black Sea; material: saline water; isolation source: suspended particulate matter (SPM) from the Black Sea western gyre | collected 2013-06-09/2013-06-10 | depth... | reverse complement strand
ATAGCTTTTCAAATTCAGTGAATCGTTGACGAGCTTCCGACGTCAACACATTGAGATCCTCCAGACCTTTAGATGTCATCCGAGTTAGTGATAATAATCGCCCCCAGAACAATGGATTCGGCTCAACATAACCTGCAGGTACAGGTTGTTGACGTAGCGGCATAGTTATACCAAGAGCCATGGGTTGTGGCTCGGCGGGATCATAATGTCGAGTTACATCGTCTTGAAATTGCGTCCACGAAGCAAGAGCGGTGTTAAGTTGTCGTTTGTTCCAGATTTGTGTACGTAGAAATCCAGGATATCCCTCTGGCACTTCCTGAAATAGGGCTTGTATGCAATATAACCAGGACCAGTATAGGTTTGCATGCCAGTTAATATGATCCAAAGTAACCACTTGGCTCTTCAATTTACTAAGATGGAGGCCATACCTTTCGTGGTCTGTATTTCCTTCATTAGTCAGAATTTTCAGGGCTTCACCTGAGCCGAGTAGTGCCATCAGATCGAGTCCTCGTACATAGGAAATAGCATCATCCTTATAAATAGTGAACGGTTGACTTTTGGGATCAATGGCGTGAAGCCAAATATCTGAAAGTTCCGATTCTTCAATACCTTTAAGCGAATCAGCAAGTAGAGTATGGTAAATGAAAAGACCTGTGTCGGAAGTAACAAATGCAGGAATTTTTAACCATCCGAGGGTTTGGTAAATAGTATCAAAATCGTGGCTGGAAAACTCAGAGTAAATTCCTGGCTCTATGACAATAAAACCATTTCGTCGGATTAGACCTGATATGTCATTTAGGTCGATAAATTGGTCAATGTCTTTGAAGTTAACAATGTCACTTATATCCAGCAGCAGCTTATATCCAGACGCATTGGCTTTGATATCTACTTCATATTGCTCATAATATTGAGAAAAAGTATTTCTTTCTGGCTTTTTGATAGCGTTTTGGCCTTTGCTCATATTAACCCAAACAGGCACACTGATCATCAAGACAATAATCACCGCTCTCGTCTTCATATCTTTTTCCTTTTATTTAAATTCAGCCGCATATCAATATTCGATTAATTTCTTTGCTTTTTAAAATATCACGTATCAGTATCCATATTTCGAAGCTTCATCATAGGTCGTACCTGCGTTCCATGTAGCTATCCCTGTTTTCTTATTATATATAGCTTCAGAGTAACTGCTTAGTATCCATTTGGCTAAGTTAGGTTGATAGGGCGCGTAGTCAGCCCTCGGCTATTCATTGATGAAGTAATAAGCATGCCAAGGCACCCTCGTTTTATCCCACCCATTATCTCCTTTACTCCTATCAAAGCTAATAGATTTATGTAATATCCATCCATTAACGCCAGTCACATTTCCTTTTGTCCATTCGGCTAAATTTTCGAGCTTGCTCTTATTTTGTTCCAACCCAAGAAAGCAGTGTCTGAAGTTAATAGTAGCATCCTCTGTAAGATATCCTTTTTCCCTAAGGAATCCAAATAATTTCGTGTACTTTTCAAGTTCACCACCTTCAAATTTATACTTGCTTTTGCCGAATTCCAAACCTGTCACATTTTGACCTGCATCGTTCATACAATGATCATAGATATAAATTTCAGTGACTTCGGCACCTTCCTTGTGGCGAAGATTATACAATGCATTTAATATATCGCCAAAATTTTTCATTTCGTAATTGTACTTGAAATCATCGGCATACTCTTCGAATCCACCACTAACCTGTCCAGAAATATCGCCATTTGGTAGATAAGTATACAATACATCATCCGGATCATAGAAAGTAACTGTTACTAAGCCACTTGGATCCACAAAATTCAGTGGATTATTTCCACAATACGCATACCAGTTAATGCCATTGCCGTAGCCGATAGGGTCTGTCTGTAAGAACCGGCCGATGTATGGATTATAGTATCGTGCGCGGTAGTAGTAAAGACCTGTTTCGTAATCGAATCTTCGGCCGGCAATTTAGTTTTGAGTTTTTAGTGTTGAGTTTTGAGTTGGTATTGAAGAAAAGCCGAAGTCGCTTCGCTCCTTCGCAATGACAATGTTTTTAACGGAACCCAGACCGTCGTAGTGATAGTAATAGACAGCGTTACTGTCTGCGACGTCTATCATACAGACCATCTCATCAACGCGCGCACCGTGGATGTATTTGCGTGTGAGGTTGTTATTGCCGTCGTATTCGGCTATAACGTTACCGCCGTCATATACGTAAGTGATTATTGATTCCGTCCACGGAAGGCCGGATCTACAAAAAACAGAGGGCGGTTCGCGAACCGCCGCTACAAACAATGTACGGAGTATTTGGGGAATGTCAATTTTCTTGACTGTTGTTGTGGTTGGGCAAAATGTTTCATAATAGGAAGGACGATACGGATTTGCATAATATTTCGAGATGGATATCCATTGACGGCATATCGGACAATGGTTAGACTTGTGTGGAAGAACGCTGATATATCGAAAGGATACGTTTATGCCAGCAGACAGGAAAAAAATTCCTCATGATGCACGCAAGCGCACACCGGCCGCCAGTATGCGCACCAGCTCACGTGTCGAAGACATCAAGCAGTCATTCCTCGACAACCTGTTTTGCAGTATAGGCCGTGTACCCAGGGCCGCGACGCTTAACGACCTATACACAGCCCTGGCGTTGACAGTCCGTGACCGTGTACTCAAGCAGGGCGTGCGGACCCTGGAAGCCTACACCGAGCAGGATGCACGAGTCGTAGCTTACTTGTCAGCCGAGTTCCTCCCAGGACCGCATCTGGCCAACAACCTGCTCAATCTGGGGATTATGGACCAGACGCATAAGGCAATGACCGAACTCGGCTTGAATCTGGACGAGGTGTTTGATCAAGAAGAGGAACCGGGACTCGGCAACGGGGGCATGGGTCGTCTGGCATCCTGCTATCTGGATTCGCTCGCCTCAGTTGAGATACCAGCCATCGGATACGGCATCCGCTACGAATTCGGTATCTTCGATCAGATTATCCGAGATGGCTGGCAGGTGGAGATCTCCGATAAATGGCTTCGTTTCGGCAATCCCTGGGAAATCATACGGCCTGAGCTGACCTTCGAAGTGCCGTTAGGCGGACGCACCGAGAACTGGACAGACAACCAGGGTCATTACCGGGTGCGTTGGATGCCGGACACGGTCGTCAAGGGTGTGGCCTATGATACGCCCATTCTTGGTTATCGTGTCGGCACCTGCAACCGCCTTCGTCTCTGGAAAGCCGAGGCCCTGGAGTCCTTCGACTTCGAGGCGTTCAACCACGGCGACTACTATCGCGCGGTCGAAAACAAGATGGTCTCAGAAAACATAACCAAGGTCCTATACCCGAATGACGAACATGGCGCGGGCAAGACTCTACGGTTAGAGCAACAGTTCTTTTTTGTCACTTGTTCTTTGCAGGACATGATCCGCGTACATCTTCGGCTGGGCCGTCCGCTTGAGCAATTCCACAGGCGCTGGGCCGTTCAGCTCAACGATACACACCCTTCCATTGCAGTGGCTGAAATGATGCGTCTGCTTGTTGACGAACACCTGATAGACTGGGACACGGCGTGGGAGGTCACGCGAAATACGTTTTCCTATACCAACCATACCCTTTTGCCTGAGGCACTCGAAACATGGCCGGTATCCCTGTTCGGCCGGCTGCTGCCGCGCCATCTGCAAATCATCTATGCCATTAACCATCGATTCCTCCAGAACGTACGCGCGCGGTTCCCTGATGACGAAGCACGGGTAGGCCGCATGTCGCTCATCGACGAATCCGGCGAGCGCTCAGTGCGCATGGCGAACCTTGCCACAGTTGGCAGCCACTGTGTCAACGGTGTGGCCGAGCTGCATTCTAATATCCTGAAAGAGCGCGTGATGTGTGATTTTGCCGAGATGTGGCCCCAGAAATTCTGCAACGTTACCAATGGTGTCACCCCACGGCGTTTCGTGGCGGTGAGCAACCCACCGTTTACCCAACTCCTCAATGATTGGATCGGTGAGGACTGGCTGCACGACCTTGACCGACTTCGGAAGCTTGAGGCGTTTGCCGATGATACCGAGTTCCAGCAGCAATGGCGCGACGTAAAGCACACCGCCAAATGCAGACTTGGCGACCTTATTGAGCAGCGTGTCGGTATAAGAGTGGACCCTGCGTCGCTCTTCGACATTCAGGCCAAGCGCATTCACGAGTACAAACGCCAGCACCTTAATGTGCTCCACATTCTGACGCTCTACCTTCGTCTTAAACGTGATCCCCGGGCCGACATACCGGCCAGAACATTTATCTTCGGGGGCAAGGCGGCACCCGGCTATTTCATGGCCAAGCTCATCATCAAGCTCATTAATGCAATCGCCGAAGTCGTCAACAACGATCCAGCCGTATCTGAACGCCTGAAGGTGGTGTTCTTCCCAGACTTCAACGTCAAGAACGCCCAGCCTGTCTATCCCGCCGCCGATCTTTCCGAGCAGATATCCCTGGCCGGCAAGGAGGCATCCGGCACGGGCAATATGAAGTTCTCCCTAAACGGCGCCCTTACCATTGGTACACTGGACGGAGCAAATATCGAAATCCGTGAAGAGGTCGGCCCCGAGAACTTCTTCCAGTTCGGACTGACGGCAGACCAGGCCCAAGATATCAAGGCAGACGGCTATTATCCACTCGGTATCTACGAGGAGAACTCTGCTTTGCGTGAGGCGCTGGACTTCATCGCCTCCGGCTCGCTGGCCGGCGGTGACACGAACCTCTTTCGTCCGCTCGTGGACAACCTCCTCAAAAGCGACCCGTTCCTGGTGCTGGCTGATTACCAATCATATATCGAATGTCAGACGCGGATCAGCACGCTATGGTACGATACTCAGACGTGGACACGAAGATCTATCATCAATGTTGCACGCATGGGTAAGTTCTCATCCGACCGATCCATCCGGGATTACTGCCGGCAGGTTTGGCATGTACAACCGATGCACGTCAGAATGGAGGCAATCGAGCCGCATGGTGAAAAAGCCCAGCCCACCAACAGGCATCCAGCTTAGTTTCACTCTTGTGCTTGGGTCCACGACGGCCTCGTTAAATGAATCGTCCAGATGTGAAGTACTCCACGACCTCGGCTTTCCAGATTCGTAGGCTTGCCTTTGTAAACGTGTACAAACGTAATTGCGTGTGCCAGATTTCTCCACCACGTTCGCTTCGCTCACTTCGGTCTAAATGATCCCATTAGAGTAAACGGCACTCAAACGGGGCAAGCATGTAGTTATGCCAAATCACGTGCGTGGGATTATTATTCATGAGGGCGGTTCGCGAGCCGCCCCTACAAACAATATACAGAGCATTGGTCAGGTATCAATTTTCTTGACTGTTGTTGTAGTTTTGTATTTAATAGTCGGGTGGTTAAATTAAAACAGAATACAGGAGTTGTTTAGAATTCAATTTAGAAAGGTTTGAATAAGATGAAAGTCAGTAAACGAGCTCAGGATGTGCCGCCATCGGCGACATTGGCGGTTTCGGCGCGTGCGCAGGAGTTAAAAGCAGAAGGAGCGGACGTGGTTGGTTTTGGGGCAGGTGCTCCGGATTTCGATACGCCGGAATATATCAAGGAGGCGGCTGTCGAGGCGCTGAAGGCCGGTAAGACGAAATACACGGCTTCATCCGGTCTGATTGAGCTGCGGGCCGCTATCGCAGACAAGCTTAAAAAGGAAAACGGTCTCGAATACAGCCCTGAGCAGGTTATTGTCAATATCGGGGGCAAACACTCTGTCTATCTTGTGATGCAGGCAGTGCTTGACCCGGGTGACGAGGTTATTTTGCCTACACCGTACTGGGTAACTTATCCGGAGACGATAAAGCTGGCCGGGGCGGTTGCTAAGATTGTTCAAACCGATAAGAAAAACAGCTACAAGATGACACCGTCGCAGTTGAAAGAGGCCATTACGCCGAAAACGGCTATGGTTTTGATTAATTCGCCGAGTAATCCTGGCGGTTTTACCTATACACCGGAAGAGCTGAAGGCCATTGCTACGGTACTCGAAGGGACAAAGGTAATGGTGCTCTCGGATGAAATCTATGAGAAGCTAATCTATGGTGATACCAGGTTCGTGAGTTTTGCATCGCTGAGTGATGATGCTTACAACAGGACTTTGACTCTTAACGGCTTCAGCAAGACATTCTCTATGACGGGCTGGCGTCTGGGATATACGGCTGGGCCGCTTGATGTTATCAAGGCGATGGGGCGCCTTCAGTCTCACATGACTTCGAATGCCGTCACCTTCGGTCAGTATGCGGCGATTGCGGCTTTAGGTGAGCCTGCCGAGCAGGCCATAGAGAGTATGAGACAGGAATTCGAGCGTCGCGGCAAGTATATGTGTGAACGGCTGAACAGTATTGATGGTGTGGAATGTCCGGAAAGTACGGGTGCTTTTTACTGTTTCCCTGATGTTTCGGGGCATTATGGCCGAAATATTAATGGTGCGCAGATTAACGGCAGTATGGATTTTGCAAAGGCGCTTCTGGAACAGACTAATGTTGCGGTGGTTCCGGGGCTGCCGTTTGGCTGTGATAATAACGTTCGTTTGAGTTTTGCCTGTTCGCTTGAGCAGATTACCAAGGGTTTAAACAGACTGGAAGAATGGCTGAGTCAGTAGAAAGTAAGAATCAGAAGTTGACAAACAGAGGACAGAAGTCAGAAGACAGAAGTCAGGAGGTACATGTCACGAGTAAAATGTTTTCTGATCTGCGGCGTGTTTCCATTGTCATCTGCTGGGTGGCGATGCTTATATTTACATTTCATGCGTGTACACACATGGTGGCCGCGGGTGATACGTGGGTCGCGATGGCTTGCGGGCGGCATTTTGTCAATCACGGGGTTGATACAGTCGAGCCTTTCAGCGTGAATTCACATAAAGCAGGGCCGACGGAAGAAGAGATTAAAACTTGGCCAAACTGGGCCCAATGGATTACGGATAAAGTCGGCATCGAAACGGTCAAATACTGGCACCCGACCGGCTGGATAAATCAGAACTGGCTGACGCACATTATCTTCTATTCGTTGATTCCCGAATCATCCTATGCGGACGGAGTAAGTTTTCCATCCAACGCGCTGGTCTATTGGAAGTTTGCTATTTACATATTGACTGTGGTTTGTGTTTATTACACGGGGCGGTTGCTGGGTGTCCATCCGTGGCTGTGTGCGGTTTTTTCCTGCTTTGCGATGTTTACGGGACGTTCATTTCTCGATATCCGCCCGGCGGGTTTTTCGAATATGTTAGTGGCAGTCTTTTTGCTTATACTTGCCCTTACGACATATCGCAACGTTTTGTATATATGGCTGATTGTTCCGGTGGCGGTTTTCTGGTGCAATGTCCACGGCGGATATATCTACGCGTTCATAATGCTTGTGCCGTTTATAGGTTTGCATCTGTTTACCAACTTAAATAAAAAGTGGACTGCTATTTTGTACAATGTTACCGCCTGGCCTTTCTTATATTTCGTTCTTTCCAGGGCGGGTTTGACGTTGCCGTCCTTTCTGTTTTCAATTCTCGTGATAGTTTTGGATATTCTGCTGGTATTTTACAAGAACAATCTTGTTTCGATCGGATGGAAGGGCGTGTATCATACTATTGGGGCTGCTTTTGCAGCGTTTGTGGCTACGGTTGTGTTCAATCCTTTTCATTTAACGAACCTGACTCATACTTTTGCTATCAGTGTGAGCGAGCACGCAGCAAGATGGCGTAACATTCACGAGTGGCATCCGGCTTTTGACTGGACCAATCCGGTCGGTACTGCGGTGCCTTTTTTAGTGGTGTACATTATGGGCTGGGCGGCTCTTTTGGCCTGGGCTATTGTGCTGATAAAAACTTCCAAGTCTGTTGACCAGCAAACCAGGCGGAAAATGAAACTTCCCATAGGTTATCAGTGGCCGAAAATAGATATGTCACTGATGCTTATAGCCGCTCTTACGATTTATATGGCGGTTCGTTCGCGCAGATTTATTCCTGTGGCGGCCATCGCGGCCTGCCCGATTATAGCAATGTTGATTGACCAGCTTGTTCGTGCAATTTCAGCATTTACAAACTTTCGGAAAAACAAACATCTGGCTGTTGGGGTGATGAGTTATAATCAGCAATTATTTTTTGTTTTGTCGGGTGCGATGCTTGTGATGTATTTCGGCGTATGGTGGGGCCTTAAATTTAAGCGTATTTATCTGGATTCATGGCCTCGCGACCCGAAATTAACTTCGATGTTTATGCGGATGACCGACTCGGGGCAAAAGCCGTTTTACGCCTGCAAATTCATAAAAGATAACAAGTTAAAAGGAAATATGTTTAATTACTGGACAGAGGGTGGTTTTGTAGCTTTCGGTCAGGAGCCCGACCCGAATACGGGCAAAATACCTTTACAGTTATTTATGGACGGCAGGGCACAGGCGGCTTATAACCGGGAAGCCTTTGATGTCTGGACGGATATTATGGGTGGGGGCTATGACACAGGTCAGAGGCTGGCACGAGCCGCATCCAGGGGGCAGGATTTAACTAATGACGATTATATAAAGATCGGTCAGTGGATGGATGAGCAGCTAAGGAAATATGGCGTCTGGTTAGTGTTAATGCCTCAGTCAAATTGCAGCATGCCTCCGCGGGATGAATATTATACTAAAACATCCTATCACGCCTTGCAGGGTATTGAACGTAATATGAATTGGCGTGTTGTTTTCTTCAATGATAAGCAGAGATTGTACGTCGATATAACAACACCGCAGGGCAAGGCGCTCTTTGATGGTATATTTGACGGCAAAACCCTTTACCCGGACGATTATCACCGGAACCTTATTTGCGCCCGCAGCTGGCTTTACTATCGTATAGGGATATTAGAGAAGAAGAAGGGTTTTGATTTTGCCGTCAAGGCCTTTGAATTGAATGAATCGCCTGCGGCTATGATTGAAATAATACTTTTAGCTTCGAGGTTCGTCGAGATAAGACCACACGTTCAAAAGTTTTGCGAAGATTATATCAAGAGGTTTACAGACAATGAGGCTAAATGGGCCAATGAGGACGGTTATCGTGACAGGCTTGAAGCGGGACGGTTAGCAGGCTATTATCTGGAGAATGTCGCCCAAGCTCAGAAAAACACGGAGTTGGTGAACCTTTACCGAGCTCTGCAAAGCAAATATGTAAGTGAATTGATAAGGGTGTCTCAAATCAAGAGGTGGTAAGTAAATAAGTTCATAAGTCTTATGCTCTATGTTTTTTATTATGACTGAGCCAGCACACAATGTTTCCATCAGCGTTTTTTTTCCCTGCTATAACGAACAGGACAATATCGCCGGCGTATTAGAAAAGGCAGTTGTCGTACTGGAAAAGCTCAACGCCGACTTTGAAGTAATTATCGTTGACGACGGCAGCAGCGACGATACGGGCAAGATTGCCGATGAGCTTGCCCGCGGAAATGACAGGATCAAAGTTGTGCATCATCGGGGCAATCTTGGATACGGGGCGGCGCTTCAATCGGGTTTCAACGCGGCGACAAAAGAGCTTGTCTTTTATACCGACGGGGACGGCCAGTTCGATATTAATGAGATGCCGGCACTGCTTGGATTAATGGGTCAATACGATATTGTTAGCTGCTATCGATTGAACCGCCAGGACAACCTCATACGTAAAATCAACGGCTGGTGCTGGACGAAACTTGTTTGCCTGCTGTTCGGCATGAAAATCCGCGACATCGACTGTGCTTTCAAGTTATACAAAAGGGAAATATTTGATAACATTAAGTTAGTAAGTGCCGGGGCCCTTATCGATGCTGAAATTTTAGCTCGTGCTGTTCGCAAAGGTTATCTTGTGGTACAGCAGGGCGTCCATCATTATCCGCGGACGGCAGGGGCACAAACCGGAGCGAATTTGCATGTAATTCTTCGTGCATTTAAAGAGCTATTCAGGTTGTGGAAACAGATCCGAAAAGACTGAATTCGCAGATATAAAATAAGATTGACACAAATTCTGAAACAGGAAATATGAACGAGAGAAAGGTAAATCTGTTTATCTACGGCTCGCTGCGGGACAGTCGAATCTTCAAATCCGTCAGCGGTTTAAGTTTTAGCAGGAAGGCATCCAAAGTTGACGGCGAGACCCTTTGGGCGGAGCCGGCCTTTCTTGCCCATTATCGAAAGCTCAGCCCGGACAATGTCTATTTCTATGCCGTTTCAGCACCGTCATCAAAAATCGAAGGGCTGGTGGTCTATGATATTCCCGGCTGGGCGATGGCTGAAATCGACAGGTATGAAGGCAAGCGTTATGAAAGAGAAATGGTGCAAGTCAACACGGCAAATGGATCGGTCAAAGCACATGCTTACCTTGTAACTCTCAGCTCGATGAAGCAGCACTTTGGCGACAGGTTCCATGTTAATCTTATACACGAGCTTTGGCTTCGAAAACGCATAGAGAAATTCATCAAAAGACATGTCCGTCCCGGCGAGCGTACGGCGGACGCAGAATCGGAGCGTCGTGCGAACCGGGAGCTGCTCGCGACGACCGAGCGTGATCTTGTTATGAGCCATTATCACACCGATGCCGTCAGCGATTATTATCTTGAGCACGAGCTGGACAGGCCCCGGCCGAGCATAAAACACTTATACAGTGACCCGGAAACCAGGCCGTTTATGAAGAACTATCTGAGTCTGGTTGTCAGGCAGGTTCTGCTCAATCAGCTCGATGATCAAATCCAGTCCAGATACCGGTTTGAACTTGAGCATATGCATATTTCAGAGCGATATTTTAAGCAGTCAGTCAGTATTCTTGCGGCTTTGCAAATGGTAAACGCAAACAGCAAGGCCGTAGATTTGATAATTAGAAAATGTCTTCAAACAATGCCGTGTGACAAGCACGACCTCATTGATTATGTCAAATACGCGGTACGTGCATCGAATAGTATGTTTGATGCACGCATTGCACAAGCAAAGCTGAGACTAATTTATTCGAGTCTTCAGCCCGGGCTGGTTCCATTAGGCGCAGAGATTGAGCTGAGCAATCTTGGTCCTGCGGCAGTCAATCCCCAAAGGAGCATACAAAACAAGAAAGACGCGATATATGACGGATTCAAGTATTTCTATGATTTTCACCTGGATGTTTTATCCTGGAAACTCGGTGGATACATCGACGATCACACAGGCTCAACCGATCATGGCCGGCGGTGCGGTTTTCTGGAACTTGCTCCGGGACGGCTGAACATTCGGGGAGAACTTTCCCGGCCGGCAACTTCGGATCCGTGGCTTCTCAATAAGTTGATACACGAGATAACCAATTTCTATGACGTTCGCCCACATAGCCTGCATCTTTCTTTCCAGCTTCGAAAAAGACAGATTGATAACCAAAAAATATTGCCTCTGGGTTTTGTTAAGTGCTTACTCTTGCTCGGCGGCGGTCCTGAACGAAAGGACTCAGGCAGATTTTGGGTTTCAAGAATGGGTCATGATGAGATAACACAATATTCCAATCGTTTTTCATCGGCTTTGTCGGATTCCGCCGGGGAACAGAGCGAAGAAACGAATGGCGAGGAGCTTGTGTTTGCCAGAACGAGTAAGCGCAGGTGGTATCTTGGCGGAGGGGGTATAGCAGATAAGCCGCCGGCCCAGGCGACTACGCATGTCCATCAGTATAAATTTATTCGTCTTGGAGAAAAGACCAATTATGAGCCGTTAATCATGTGTCTCAAAGGTCTTCAGCTTGATTACAATCCCGGTGATTATTTAACCGCTGAACAGTTATGCAGCAGCAGGAAATTACGACTGGAATATGAAGAATTAAAGCAATGGGCTGCGGAACCTACTAAGATAAGCTCACAAACAATAAGCAGATTCTTGAAAACCGTAAGGAACGGCCTGATGAACGAAGGGCACCATCGGCCCACTCACAAATTGCACTATATCGACTGGGTGCTAAACACTATAAGCGTGCAGTTGCGAACATTCAACGAGCAAGTGAAACTCGGATTATAAGACTCAGGGCTTTGGCTTGATATATTGAAAGCCGTGAGCCTCTGGGTGACCCACGGCCATTCAATATTGTATATACGCCCCCCTCCGGAAGAACCCGGCAACGTATATACGAATTATAATTTAGCAATTAAGAACGGCGGAACATCGATTTACGAATTGCAATTTCCGGTTTTCGGTTTCAATCGGCAATCGCAAATCGTAAATCAGCAATTTTCTCAGCTATCAGTCCGAGCTTGTCTTTCATCAATCTTTTGTTTTATGAATCTGGCAGTACGCCAGGCAGCATCCTTACTAAACTCAAAACACTTTTGTATCCCTGAGTTCACAGAATTTTTGAACTCGTCTGATTTAACCGCCGAAAAAACAGAGCTTTTTTCTTCCACATCAGCCTTTACACTTCGAAAAAACGAAGAATTAGCAGAAGCATTGGCATTGTTTTCAGGGGCGGGCGCCAAAGTATAAATCGCAGTCGCAAAGCCTCCAAAATAGACCACCAGCATAAAAACGAGTTTAGCTCTCCATCCTCTCATAAATTTTCTCCCTTCCTAAGCAACATATTATCGGCTGGTCTCCTCCGCCAGCCTTTGGATTTTGCCTCTATTATAAATTTAACAAAAAAGTCCGCAAATGCCAAGCAATAAGTGTAAAAAACTGCGATATTTACCTTATTTTCCCAAGAATTATTGGTATAGTGCTGTCAATTTTGCTCTTAGACAGCAGGTGTCAGGCAAGTTATCAAGGAATAGATTTTTACCTTTTTCGAGGATGTCAGGATGTGTATCTACGGCTGATGTTTGTCCAACACTTCTTTCAATGTTTTGCAGACAATTGCCACTTCATCCTTAGTCAAATTGTTATGAAACGGCAGGGCGATAGTGCTTTTACAGACGGCCTCTGTAACAGGAAAATCGCCCTGGCTATAGCCGAATTTCTCGACCATAAACGGCTGCAGGTGCACAGGAGAGAAATAATTGCTGACCTGGATGTTTTCGTTTCTCATGGCGTGCAGAATACGCTCCCGGTGGTCCAAAGTAAAGCCATCAGCCAGTCGAACGACAAAGACAAACCAACTCATATCACAGCCATCGGGCTCGGTGGGTACTATCAGTCTGGACTCGTCAGCGAGCATATGCTGATACCATTTTGCGACTTGCAGGCGTTTTGCTTTGATTTGGTCTATTCTCGAGAGCTGGACAATTCCGAGCGCACAATTTATATCACTCAGGCGAAAATTATAGCCCAGTCTTTCGTGTCCGAGCCATGTGCCGTCGGGTCCCCTTCCCTGATTTCTAAGTGATACACACATATCGGCCAGAGAATCGTTGTTGGTCAGAATCATCCCGCCTTCGCCGGTGGTAATCTGCTTGTTTGGATAGAAGCCGAATACGCTCATTGTACCGAATGTCCCGGTCTTTTTCCCGTTCAATTCAGAACCGAGGGCTTCACAACTATCTTCTATTACGGACAAATGGTGTTTTTGAGCAATTTCAGCGACCTTGTCGAGGCCGGCAGGATTGCCGAAAACCTCCACGGGCAAAATGGCTTTTGTCCGGTCTGTAATTCGAGCTTCGATTTTTGCAGGGTCGATATTCAGGTTTTGCGGGTCAATATCAACAAAGACGGGTTTTGCGCCGGCCATCATGACCGAAGACGCAGAGGCAATGAAAGTAAAAGGCGTTGTAATAACTTCATCACCCGGTGCGATTCCCAGAGCCAACATAGACAAGAACAGCCCGCTGGTCCCACTGTTGACGGCAACTGCCCGCTTTGAGCCGGTGTAGTCGGTAAAAGCCTTTTCAAATTCCGTTAGCTTGGGGCCAAGCGAAAGCTCTGGGCCGCGAAGCACCTCACAGACCGCTTCGATTTCTTTGGCGGTTATGTCCGGCCGAGACAAGAATATCTGCATATATAAAACTCCTTTTCCCCAATTGTACCGCCACCGACCGATAAATCAAAGATATTTTGAGCACTCGATGTTTGCAGAGGAACAATTGAATATCTGCGGTTTCCGTCTGAAATCGAAAAGCTTTCTTGTCTTTATAGGACGTAGTGATGACGAAATAAATGTTTATTTGTTCCTTCTATAGGGATTTTGCGAAATAAAACGGCGGGGACTTAAAAATTGCATTTTGAATGCTAATCAACCTTCGATTTAGAACCGATTAAAGATACGGTTTGAATATCATTCATAGTGGTAGGAATCTTGAAATGGCAAAAGGCAAAGACGTACTAACGACGGGGGACGTAGCCAAGATTTGTCACGTTGCTCCACGAACGGTCTCGAAGTGGTTTGATAACGGCCAACTCAAGGGCTATCGCATACCGGGCAGCAAGGACAGGCGAATACCTGTCAACGAGCTGGTTCGGTTTATGAAGATGCATAATATGCCAACCTCGGCACTTCCGGTGGGCAAAATCCGGGTACTTGTAGCGGACAGCAACGATAAGACTGCATCGGCCCTGGCGGATGTTTTGCGAAGCGAAGCAGACTACGAAGTCAAGACCGTCCGGAGTAATTTTGGTACCGGTGCGATAGTTCATAAATTTGCCCCTCATGTTTTGCTTGTGAGCCTGTTGTCTGAGGACATAGATGCGATGAGCATTTGTGAATGCATTCATACGCATGAGGATTTGAGGACTATTAAGATTATAGCGCTCGTGAATAATTTAAGTGAATCTGAGTCCGAGGCCCTGTTGCAGAAGGGCTTCGACGGTTACGTATCTTACTGTGCCGATGCCAAAGAGGTCATCAGGAGGATTGAAGAAGCCACTGCAATTATTTATTAGTTCCACACATCTAACAGACAGGACCAAGAAAAAAGCCGGTTTATTAAGCCGGCTATTTTTGTTCAATGATAATTTATTTTTAGTAGTCTTTGAAATGTCTCATCCATTGCGGCCAGTCGCCCGGTAGTGCGAGGCCGGCTGTAGTCCAGGGGCCGGCAATGTTATAGTCGGTATTCCATTTCAAAGTCCACAATTCTTTGATTCCGACTTTTCTGGTGGTCCAGTCCATAAAGAGGACGTTTACAAATCCATCGTGACGGTTGATTGCGAAAATACGTATTTCATCTCCGGATGTGCCAACTCCTGTACGCGGCTCTCCATCGTATGACGGAGGTGCATCGGTTTCGTAGGGCTGGCCGTCAGCACGCCAGGCGCCATCTGCCATAACAGGGACGTTATTCAAGCCTTTATGATTGGTGCTTCTCCAGTACTCCTCGAGCTTGCGGCCGCCACCGGTATCGTCGCTGTCATAAATCCACTCGTTCAGTGAATAGCTTCCGCCCGTAGGGAGAATTGAATAACGGACGGGAGCGCCTTCTTCCATGGTTTTGGTGGTCATCGGGCAGTAAAGGAGTTTTTCACTGTTAGAGTAGTAATCTATCAGTTTCTGCATCCAATCGCCGGCCATATAGTCGGGGAATTTGCTGTTGTTTTCGTCTGTGTACATTGCCCAGACGAGACCCCATTCCTTGAGATTGGTTCGACAGAGAACCACCTTTGCCTGTTTTCTTACCCGCTGGAGGGCGGGCATAAGAATTGCCATCAACAGGGCGATAATAGCTATGACGACCAAAAGTTCGATTAATGTAAATCCTTCTCTTTTGCGCATAAGAAAAACCTTCGTCCGTTCAGATTTCTTTTCAAAAAGTGTCAGCCAAAAAGAAAGGCCAGCCCCGAGAGGCCGGCCTTTTTTATTCGGCAGATAATTTTAGTAATCTTTATATCGCTGCAGCCATCGCGGCCAGTCGCTTGGCATTACGCCGCCGGCTCTTGTCCACGGGCCCATCGTGTTAAAGTCACGGTGCCACTTCAAGGTCCACACCTCTTTTAGGCCTGTATTTCTAATGGACCAGTCCATAAAGAGCATGTTTATGAATCCGTTATGCCTGTCAATGCAGAAATGGTTCATTTCCCCGCTTGTGCCCTGGTCTCCTATCCCGAAACCATCCCTCAATTCCATGGGCTGGTCGGTATGGCGCGGCCATGCATCATGCCATGTGGAATCACCGAAGACGGGAATTTGACTCATATTTTTGGCATTATTGACATTTTTCCAGAACCATTCTTCCATGCGGTCTCCGCGGGCGGCGTGCATATAATTGGTCCAGGAATTTATACTGTAGCTGAATACATAACGGCGTGAACCGCCTTCTGGTGTTGCCATAGTACGGACAGCCGCTTTAAATGTACCCCAGTCGGCATCGTTTAACATTTCTCTGGTTGCCGTCGGGCACAGGAGCATACCCCAGTCGTTCTTGTAATACGAACGCATTGCATTCGGCCAGAGTGTAGTCTCACCAACGCCCCAGCCTTCATTGAAATAGCCGTCATACTCGTCCGTATATAGCTTGAATATAAGACCCCATTGTTTGAGTTTCGCCTGGCAGGTGACCGACTGGGCCTGTTTCTTGACCCTGGCCAGTGCGGGCATCAATATCGCCATCAATAGTGCGATAATTGCAATAACCACTAAAAGTTCTATCAGGGTAAACCCTCTTTGTCTCCTCATGATGAAGCTCCAATTTCTACTGTAAAAAATAGTTTTTCGGAAACTACATTCCGTATTCTGGCATTCTACCATATAATAAGTGTCAAATCAAGGGAGAAATCGGCGAATTTTTTAGGTTGAATAATTGTTATTTAGCCTTCTTTTGCAGCATCCTGGAGAGCAGTGGTATTAATTCTTCTGAAGTAACTTGTTTTTCGTGCCCATCGACGAACATTACCTCATACTTGCCATCCGGGAGCTTACGCTGCATCAGCAAAGTGGAGCTGTCTTTTGTGTTGATCCGATCTCCATACCATACGACGTCTTCGCCGCGTCCAAGCAGGCGGTCATATCTTGATTTTACGGCTGATATGTTGGCAGTATCGGCTGTGGCCCAATATTTAATAAACAGCATGCTGTCTTTAAGCACCCCGCCTCCGGTTGAGTTTGATCCATCAAGGAAGGTTGCACAGAATATTATTGTTATGATTATAGCAACAGCAGCAGCAAGTTTATTTATTCTCAGGTGAATTATAATGTTGATGGTATCCATCCCGGCCCTGTGATGCGAAAGTTTGTGCGGGATCTGGCGTTTGATATCCTCGCCGAGAGCCGGGTGGACCGGCTCTGTGGTGGCTTCGGATAATTTATTCAATAGTTCTTTTAGCTCTTGTTCTTTTTTCATAGCAGCTTTCACTTTGCGTGCGGACAACTTTTTTAGATAACCTGCTTTCTCAAAGTTGTTAATGCTCTGTTGAGCCTGCTTTTGAAGGTTCCATCCCTTATGCCTGCTGCATCGGCGGCTTCGGCGATAGTCAACTGCTGCATGTAATGCAAAACAACCGTTTGCCTTAATTTGACTGGCAGCCGGGCAACAGCGTTTTTCAACTGCTCCAACTGTTCGTTATGTTCGACAATGTCAAGCCCTGCTTTCGTAGTGTCAGAGACGTCAATGTTTTCGAGGGCGTCTATCTTTTTGTGCTTATGTCTGCGCCAGTATAATTTCGAAACGTTGCCTGCAATACGATAGAGCCAGCCGTTCAAGGCTTTGCCGTCCCTCAACTGGCCTATATGGTGCCAGGCGTTAAGAAAGCATTCCTGCGTCAGGTCTTCGCTGACCTGCCGGTCGTGCCCAAGCCTTCTCATAAACAAATAAATCTGCTTGTAATATATATCAACAAGCTCGGCCGCGGCGGTATGGTCGCCGACCCTTAATCGCCGGACAAGCGAATCCAGCCTTTGCTCCGAGCGCTCCTTCGCCTCGATGAGTTCCCGCAGTTTTTCTGTAGGATGCGCCGAGTCGAATTTCTGTTCTGTTAAATTTGCTTTTTTTAACGTCATTTTTGGCTCTTTTTTTACTGAAAAAGTCAATGTACCTTAAATCCGCTTTGTCCGCAATATTAAATGGAGGCCTGTAAGGGGTGATATGTATATGCTATAATGAGCTGAGTGTATTTTAGGACAGTATGCGATATGAAACTATGACGATTTTGCCGGCCAATATCGGTTCGTTTAGTGAGCCAGTCCGAAAGTTGAGGGAAAGTATGAATCCCTGCACACTATGCCCGCGGCAGTGCAAGGTCTATCGCGGCAGGGGGCAGGTGGGCTTTTGCGGGATTGGCGGCAGGGCGGTGGTCAGCTCTGTGGGGCCTCATTTCGGCGAGGAAAGCGTGCTGGTAGGCGGCGGGGGGTCGGGTACGATATTTTTTGCCGGTTGTAACTTGGGCTGTGTTTTCTGTCAGAACTTCGATATCAGCCATCATCGCGCCGGACGAAAGATGACGATTGAGCAGTTGGCTGAGGCCATGCTCGGCCTGCAGGATTACGGATGCAGCAATATTAATTTTGTTACTCCCACCCACGTTGCTGCTGCAATTACGGCAGCTCTTGAATTGGCACGCAAGGGAGGGCTGAAACTGCCGACTGTTTATAATACCGGCGGATATGATTCGGTTGAGACGCTCAAGCTTCTCGAAGGATTCGTGGATATTTATATGCCGGATATGAAATATGGGGATTCGAAAGTTTCTGAGGAGCTATCGGCGGCGCCGGATTATCCGCAGGTGAATTTCGCAGCGGTCAAAGAGATGCACCGCCAGGTGGGCGACCTTCAGGTCACAGACGGCTTAGCTGCGCGGGGACTTTTGGTCAGGCATCTGGTCTTACCGGAGAATCTGGCCGGGAGTTTTGAGGTTATAGATTTTTTAGCTGAGCAGATTTCTGACAAGACGACCATTAATGTTATGGACCAGTACCGCCCATGTTACAAGGCTTCTTCACATCCGAAAATAAACCAAAGGCCGACTTTCGAAGAGATTGAATCCGTCCGGCAGTATGCGATTGAAAAGGGACTGAACGTTCTTGATTAAGAACATGGCGTTAAACGACAAAGGAAGTGTTTTAAAAAAAAGATTTCTCCACTACGTTCGGGTCGCTCTCTTCGGTCGAAATTACGTATGGTCTTTTCGACAGATAGTAAATTATCATTTTGATTTTGTTTGTGCCGGGATATAATCAACCCCGTTAGAAATGGGTGAACAAACCCAAACCGTCAAAAAATACAATTTCTAACGGGGTAAATCCTATGAAGAATGTTGTTTTGAATGAAATATTTAATGAGATGGCCGATATTATGGAGATACTCGGCGAGGATCGTTTTCGTATTAACAGCAATCGAAAGGTCGGGCGGGTTATCGGTGATATTGCGACGGACATCGAGATACTATTGGCAACAGGTGAATTAGCAAAGGTGCCGGGTATTGGGAAATCAAGTATTGCGAAGATAGAGGAATTTATAAAGACAGGTGCGATAAAGGCTCATCAGGAGCTGCTGAAAAAAATCCCGCCGAAGTTGTTGGAACTGCTCAGTGTCCCGGGGATGGGGCCGAAGGGAGTAAAGGCGGTTTATGATAAACTGAATGTAAAGAGCATAGCGGAGCTTAAAGGCGCGATAAAGAACGGTTCTTTTGCCGAGCTGCCGGGCTTTGGTGATAAAAAGGCGGCGGCGATTATCAGGGGGATTGAGTTTCTGGAAAAGTCAACGGGCCGGATACGGCTTGATGAGGCTGTGGGGGCGGCGTATATTGTAACCGATTTGCTGCGAGAGCTTGCGGGTACGCAGAGGATTCAAACGGCCGGCTCGCTGCGACGCAGGGTAGAAACTATTGGGGATGTTGATATACTTGTTTCTTCGGGCAAGAGTAAGAAGGCGTCTGAACGGATTATAGAGGGATTTACAAGCGCGGAGTTTGTGGAGGAGGTACTCGCGGCCGGGCCTACAAAGGGCTCTGCGATTATCCGAACCGAGACTGCGCCTGTTCAGGTCGATGTTCGGGTTGTACCGAAGAAGAGTTTCGGGGCCGCTGCACAGTATTTTACGGGCTCAAAAGAGCATAACGTGAGGTTGAGAGAGATTGCCATAAAGGCGGGGTTGAAGCTGAATGAATACGGCCTGTTCAAGGGGGAAAAAATGGTTGCGGGGGAGGATGAAGAGGAAATTTATCAGGAGCTCAAGCTCGCTTATATCGAGCCTTTGCTGCGCGAGGACAGGGGGGAGGTTGAGGCGGCAAAGACAAATTCTCTGCCTGAATTGATTCAGGTTGGTGACATTAGGGGTGACTTCCACATGCATACGAAGGCATCCGACGGCAACTGCGAGATATCTGAAATTGCTGAGGCCGCGAAAGAGATTGGTTATAAATATATTTGTATTACGGACCACTCGCGCTCTTCGGCGATTGCCAATGGTCTTTCGGCCGGGCAACTGGCTGAGCAGATAAAGCAGATACGCAAACTAAGTGAAAAAATAAAAGGCATTACTATCTTAGCTGGGAGCGAGGTTGACATCCTTGCCGACGGGTCAATGGATTTCGATGATAAATTACTCGCTGAGCTGGATTTTGTAATAGCTTCGATACATTCGGGTATGGCGAGCCCGCGCGAGAAGGTGACGAAGCGCACGTTGAAGGCGATGGACAATCCGTACGTTAACTGCATCGGACATCCAACGGGCAGACTCATCGGCCAGCGGGAGGCGATGGACCTTGATATAGCCGCTGTCATTAAGCACGCGGCCCAGACACAGACCGCATTGGAGGTCAATGCGAATCCGTGGCGTCTGGATTTAAAGGACATTCATTGCAGGATGGCAATCGCCTCAGGAGTCAAGTTAGTCATCGGGACCGATGCGCACAGTATTGGGGGCCTGGGCCTGATGGGCTTTGGTGTGGCGACCGCCGCACGAGGATGGGCGACGAAAGGCGATGTGCTCAACACCCTTTCGGCTGCTAAAATCAAAAGCTGGGTCAAAAGCAAAAGACCGAGATAACTTCAAGCAAGGCAGCGTGTAAAAAATTTTTAAGAATCCGAAAAAAGATTGAACAAAAGCAAAGTGTTAAAAGTAGGAATATTTAAGTAGAGATAGGCAGGCTTTAAAACTATTATATTTGTCGTGCCATCATAATTCATACGTTTATTATATCATACCAAACCTGCCTTTCTAAGATAAGCTGTTTCCTTTTTTAGCGGCGTTGTAGTGCATTCTCCGGATTGTTCCAGAGGAACGCCCGAATATACGCAATAGGGATGTCATTATGTTCCTGCATTGGCCGGATATACAGTGCCGTTGTCTCTATGGAAGGATAAGTCTCTTACCGCATGATTTGCCTGATAATGAAAGTATGCTGCGGCCGAAACCTTGGCTGTAGTGTCATTTTATATTTATCATTTTTTGAAAGGACAGGAAAATGAGAGGGAAGGCAAATTTTGTAAGATGGCCGGTGTGCATGCTGTATCTTTTAGTAGCGTTATGCACGGCTGCGACAGGCGAGGTCATTTATGTGGATGACGATGCCGACGGTTTAAATCTCGGTACAAGCTGGGTGAATGCTATTAACTCCCTGCAGGATGCCTTATTAATTGCCTGTTGTTCTGATAAGCCGGTGGAGATACGCGTTGCCCAGGGTATCTATACGCCTGATAGGGGGCTTGGTATCATGCCGGGAGATATCAGGGCTTCGTTTCAACTTATGAACGGTGTGACTATTAAAGGCGGCTATGTCGCACAATTCAGCAGCCATCGGGGACAGACTGACGTTAGAGACATCAACCAATACGAAAGCATTCTAAGTGGTGACCTTAACGCCGACGATAATCCGGAGTTGTTCGATATCGATAATGTGAAGGACAACAGCTATCATGTCGTAGAGGCCGGCGGAACCGATGAGACGGCTGTTCTGGATGGTTTCACTATCACCGGTAGTGGTATCAGTGCAAGGATGACGATAACGCCTTACGATCACAGCAGCGGAATGTACAACGATAATAGTAACCCGACGGTGATGAATTGTACTTTCAGTGATAACCTGGCAACAGACATTGGAGCCGGGATGTACAACAATAACAGTAATCCGGTACTATTCAACTGTACGTTCAGCGACAACGATGCACCCGCAGGCGGTGCCGGGATGTACAATAATAATAGCAGCCCGATGCTGACAAATTGCACGTTCAGCAGGAATTCCGTTGGTGGCAGTGGCGCCGGGATGTACAACAACAACAGCAAGCCGGTATTGCTCAACTGCATATTTACCGAAAACACTGCAGGTATGAGTGGCGGGGGGATATATAACGAAAAGAGTGATCCAACGCTGACCAATTGCACAATTGCCGATAACTCGGCAGGTGGTGGCGGCGGCGGTGGGATGTACAACGAAGAAAGTATTCCAATGTTGGCCGACTGTATGTTTGGTAGTAACTCGACAGAAGGAAGTGGAGGTGGAATGTACAACAACAGCAGCAAGCCGACATTACTTAGCTGCATTTTCAATGGAAACTCGGTATTAAGAAGCGGAGGAGGCTTGTACAATTACAACGGAAGTGAGACGAGCATGAATAATTGTATATTCAGCGGCAATAGGGCCAGAGACGGCGGTGGGATGGAGAACCTTAGCAACAGCACCTCGATACTGCTTAATTGTACGTTCAGTACAAACTTCGCAGAACATGCAGGGGGCGGAATAAATATCCAGAATGGCCACCTTACGCTGGCCAACTGTATTCTCTGGGCTGATACGCCGGATGAAATACAGGCTGAAGGCACAGAAAGAGGTCGTAAAAGCGGTAATATAGAGGTCATCTACAGTAATGTGCAAAATGGCTGGCCCGGCGAAGGCAATCTCGACAGTGATCCATTGTTTGCGGATCCCGAGAACGGCGACTTCCATCTGAAATCTCAGGCGGGCCGATGGGAGCCGAATGGCGGAGACTGGGTTGTTGATACGATAGGCAGTCCGTGTATTGATGCGGGCAGTCCTGACGAGCCCGTTGGCCTTGAGCGTTTTCCCAATGGGGGCCGAATTAATATGGGGGCCTATGGCGGAACACCTCAGGCCAGTCTGTCACTACAGTTACTTCCGCATTTGTCCGGCCAGGCTTCCAATCCCAGTCCGGCAGACGGAGCTTTTAACGTTGATGTATATATTCAATTGAGCTGGACCTCCGGCTTAAATGCCTCATCTCACGATGTTTACTTCGGTGTTGATATCGATGCTGTTGCTGATGCCGATACATCAAATACGACCGGCGTATATCGCGGCCGCCAGGCTGCCACCAGCTATACTCCTCCCGGAGGTCTCAGTTGGGACATTGGGCCTTACTACTGGCGGATTAATGAGGTCGATAGCGAGGGCGAGATAATAACCGGTAACGTATGGACATTTACAACAGTTCCTCCGCCTAAGGGCAGGGGGTGTTTTCTCGCTGATACGCCCGTGTGGGTAGATGGGGCACTTGTGCAAATCTCGAAAGTTGCCGCAGGCCGGACAATTGGTAAAGTCACCTGGCTGACAAACACTACTGCGCAAATCGAAAAATTAGAGGAGCACGAAGGGATATTCGCGTGCTATGATGTTTTGCTCCAGAGTGGAAACAGTATCAGCGTAGCTGAAAATCATTACTTCATGGCGGAATCCGGGCAATGGCTCTCGCTGCAAGATCTAAAATCGGGAATAAAACTGAAGACGTTAGAAGGCCCGATTGGGATTATAAGCGTGACTAAAAGGCCAGTACATTATGCAGGCAAGGTCTATAATCTCAAGGTCTCAGGTTCAGACCGTTATCTGGTAGGTGAAGATGCGATTATCGTTCGTGATTACTAAAACTCTACATTTTTTTTGTCGTAGTGTCGTTATAAAATTAATCATATTTCTTGAAAGGAAAGGAAAATGAGAGGGAAGGCAAATCTTTTAAGATGGCTGTTGTGTGTGTTGTTTCTGACCTTACCTGCTCAGGCGAAGTACGGCGGCGGCAGTGGTACAGCCGAGGATCCCTATTTGATTTACACAGGCGAGCAGATGAATACGATTGGTGCCGAACCCAATGATTGGGACAAGCAGTTCAAGCTCATGGGGGACATTGATTTGAGCGGCTATAAGGGAACGGATTTCAATATAATAGGTATCGATCATATTAATGCCTTTACGGGAATTTTTGACGGCAACGGTCATACAATTTCAAATTTTACTTATACTTCCATGTACAGAGGTTTTACCGGTATCTTTGGCTTTGCTATGGATGCGATAATCAAAGATTTGGGATTGATTGGCTTTAATGTTGATGCTGGAGCAGGAGACTACATAGGTGCGTTAGCGGGTTGGTTTGAATTAGGTTCTATTGTCAACTGCTATTGCGAAGGCGGCGGCATTTCGGGTGGAATAGGGGTCGGTGGCCTCGTGGGGGTGTGTTATGTTAACAGCAACATTTCGGATTGCTATTTTAACGGGAGCGTTTCGGGCAGTGATAGTGTCGGGGGACTGGTAGCGATAAATAATCGTAGCTCAATTTCAAACTCTTTCAGTTCAGGTGAGGTTTTTGGACGTGATGATGTCGGCGGCCTGGTGGGCGACAGCCGCGGCACCATCAACCACTGCTATTCAACCGCTGATGTCACGGGTATTGACCGCTCTATTGGCGGCCTTGTGGGAAATAACAACGGCACAATTGTCAATTGCTATTCGAGAGGGAGCGTTTCAGGTCATAGAGACGTCGGGGGCTTAGCTGGAAGCGGCGGTACAATCATCAACTGCTATTCAGTTGGCGACGTTTCGGGAACAATGAAAGTTGGCGGCCTGGTGGGATCAGGAAGTAATCAAGGTAGTCGGGCAGGCGTACCCTTAAGAGATGCGGTCTGGATGTCATTCTGGGACATTGAAACCAGCGGCCAGTTAACAAGTGACGGCGGTTTCGGTAAGACGACGGTCAAAATGCAGGATCCAAATACGTTTATAGACGCAGAATGGGACTTTGTCGGTGCGCAGGACGGCCCCGGTGATCACTGGGCGGAGTCTGATGGGGGAGGATATCCGATTCTCTTCTGGCAGCTTTCAACTTTGCCGGAATTGCCGACTTTTTCCGGTGGAACAGGGCAGGTTGATGAGCCTTACCTTATTTCGACTGCCGATGAATTGAACAGTATCGGCGATAACCTGCAACTGATGTCGTCGCATTTCAGGTTAATTGACGATATTGATTTGGCCGGTGTTAAGTTTTACTTTATAGGAAGTCAATGGTATCCATTCCGTGGTGTATTTGACGGCAACGGTCATACTATTTCAAACCTCAGCTACACTTCCATGTATAGAGATTACGCAGGGCTCTTCGCCTTTGCAGCCAGTGCGCAGATCAAAAATTTGGGATTGATTAATCCTGATTTGGATATAGTAAGAGGCGATTTTAACAGTTGTCTTGTCGGATACTCAGACGTGGCGGTTATAACAAACTGTTACGTTGAGGGCGGCAGTGTTTCAGGAGATGATTACGTAGGCGCTCTGGCGGGGAATAATAACGGCCGAATTACAGACTGCTATGCTGCAGCGGACGTTTTCGGCAATGACCGAATCGGCGGGCTGGTAGGAAAGAACGATGGTTTCAGATTCCGGCCGGAAGATGGGCTGGATTTTGTGCTGTCCGAGTGGGGCGGTATCGAGAGATGTTATGCTGCAGGGAACATCAATGGATATGATAATGTTGGTGGATTGGCGGGCGAAAATTCGGGCACCATTATAAGTTGCCGTTCGAGCAGCAGTATTGGCTCTGAAGGTGACGCTTCCGGCGGCCTTGTGGGGAGAAACGGCGGCATGGTTATGGCTTGTTATTCGAATTCAAACGTCAGTGGCGTAGATGCAGTGGGCGGTCTTTTGGGACGGAATTCCGACGGCGAGATAAACAACTGCTATGCCATGGGTAGTGTTTCCGGCCAGTGGTATGTAGGCGGCCTGGTGGGGAGCAACACCAGGTCCGGCGGACGTCACGAAGGTACAATAGATAATTGCTATTCGATAACAGCCGTCCTGGGGGGTTTTCAAACCGGAGGCCTCGTAGGGAACAATTTGAACCGCGAAATCAGCGGTTGTTTCTGGGATGTCGATACGAGCGGGAAGGCTACGAGCTTTGGTGGAGAAGGTAAGACGACAGCGGGGATGCAAACGGCTGAAACCTTCATAGAAGCCGGCTGGGACTTCGTTGATGAGAGCGTAAATGGAATCTATGACATTTGGAAGATAACCGAAAGGTCGGGTTATCCGAGATTATGGTGGGAAATGAGCGGAGATAATTCGACGGGGCCTATAGATAACTGAGCCGGGAGAGATTAAATGGAACCCAAGGAATATTTTTTCGTATTACTATCAAAAGGGCCCAAAACGACTGAAGTTATGGCATAAATATAATAACATGGTGTGAATCTAGTACACTGATAATTGGTCTATATGGAAAAACCAAGCTAAATATAGGAAGGGTAGTTATATGATGAAATATAAAGTATCGGTTGTAGTTTTTTTTGTATTGATTGCAACGATTGGGTGCAGCAGTACCAATTCCGGTGTTGGTGCACTGCCATCGGGGGAGTATGAAACACGGGTGTATGAAGTATTCGGGATGGACTGTCCAGGATGTCACGGCGGGGTGGAAAAGCTGATTGCGAAGATTCCAGAGGTGGAAAAGGCCGAAGCAAACTGGGAGGATAAGCAGGTGGCTGTGGTAGTGAAAGAGGGTGTTGAACTGGATGATGAGCAGGTATGGGATGCGATAAGGCGTGCGAATTTTACGCCTGGAAAGCGGATTAAATAGGTCAAGAGGGAGAGGATTACAATGAAGAGATTCTTCTGCTGCGCTATTGCTTTGTGTGCTGTTTTGTGTGCATTTTTATCGAGCGCGAATGCGTCTGGTATCAGTATCGATGCAGGACTGACGCCTGCCGAGGACCGCTGGATTGTTCGTACTCAGGCCCGCTATATGAAGCGTAAGGGCGACCCGACTCACATGGGTCGAGAGATGACCACGTATGCCTTTCCGACGGTAGTGGCGTATGGGCTTCGTCCTGATTTTACACTATTGGTCAAGCAGGCGGTCATGCATCAGGATTCTGCTATGGGCGGGAGCCGTAACAAAACTACGGGACTGGCCGACTTGTTTGTTTTGGGCAAGTATAAGATTTATCGGGAAAATACTTCTGAGTATATTTTCGGTACGGCCGCTACTCTCGGGATGGAGTTCCCGACGGGGGCGGAAACTTTTACTTCGAATACATGGGATTTAGTGCCGGGATTGTACGCATCGTGGCGGAGTGGGCCTTGGGCTTCCGACCTGGGGGTCAGCTATGCCTGGAACGGTTTTGCCGACAGGGGGAGAAATAATATCAATCCGGGTAATGAGTTTTCATTGGATTGGGCCCTTGCGTATCAGTTCAGTGTGGGCAGTGACTCCCGGGCGTCAATAGCTCCGGTGCTGGAAGTTTCGTATAAGAATATTTCGCCTGATGAGCGTTATGGACACCATGTGTCGAATACGGGAGAGTCTGTGCTTTATATCTCGCCCGGTATTAAGTTCACGAAGTCATCGTTTATTCTGGAAGCCTTGCTGCAAATTCCGGTCTGGCAGGACCAGAAGGGCATGCTTCTCGAACGCGGCGCCGGCGTAATTGTCGGCGTACGATTTATGTTCTGATGCTATTGGCAACATATTCTTTCCTGCCTGTATTCGATAATGGCCGTTGTTGCGCCGGTCGTTACAAAGTAGTTGCTGAAATTCTGCAAAAGCTTCCATTTCTGAAGAGACCTTCACGATAAATTGGTAATCTCGCGGAGAAAAAAGACTTGCTATATTATAGCGAAAAAGGTACAGTTTTACGAAGTGTTATTTTCAGTATGGCAGGAATGTTTGCGGTACAGATTGCGCAGGAATTTACAGGAGCCAGAGGATAAATGCAAACCGAGCTTGAATATCGAAACTTAATCGAGCTTTTTAATGGATCCCTCAGTAAAATCACATCTTTAGATAAAGAATGTCTTGAAATTCTCCGGCCGGAACGCCGGGAAGCTATCACTTTCGGACAATTGCAAACACGGGCGCGGGATTTTGCTTTGTGGCTTGTTCAGGACAGGGGCATAGCCATCAATGACAAAATTGCGGTGTTGGGGAAGAACCGTGTGGACTGGGACGTTGCTCTTTGGGGGATTATATTGGCGGGTGCTGTTCCGGTGTTGATAGACCCGGAAAGGCCGGTCGAAGGGGTAAAAACGCATCTGATGAATACGGACGCCAGGCTGGTTGTGATGGCCGACGATTATCAGAACGACGATTCCCAATGGGAACTCAAGGAGTGGGCCAACGACCGGGGTGTTGGTCTGATTGAGATGACCGTTTTTAAGGAAGTGAGTACGGATGATGCCAAAGCAAATGAATTGCTGAGTGAAATCTGTGGAAAGAAGAACGCCGAAGATACGGCCGCGATTCTCTGCACTTCGGGTACGATGGGTGACCCGCGGGAAGTTGAGCTGACTCATACCAATTTCATTGCTAACATCCAGGGATCTGTGGAGAAGATAAACTTAACCCAGGAGGATACGCTCGGACATATCCTTCCGCCGCATCATTCTTTTGGTCTTACAGTCGGCAAGCTGCTGCCTTTCTGTGTCGGTGCCAATAATGTTTATACCAACCAATACCGCCATGTGTCCGAACTTATAAGAGACAAAGGGGTGACTATTTTTATTGCGGTGCCTGCTTTGTTTACGGTCCTTGCCAAAAAGTTCGAAGAAAATCTCACAGCAGTAAAAAGGAGAAATCCAATCACCAAACTTCTTGACCGTTGTCTGCCGAAGGTGGTGGGAAAAAGAATCATAAAAAAATTAGGATGGGACAGGCTTAGATTTTTCCTGTCAGGCTCGGCACCGATGCCGAAGTGGGTACTGGATGTGTTCTGGCGCAGAGGCATATTGCACTATGAAGGTTATGGCACTACAGAAAACTCGCCGGTCTATGGCTTCAATGAAAGTGCGGATTCAATAGGCTCTGTCGGTCAACCCATCACCACTATGCTGGTAAAGATTATCAACGAAGAAGGTCAAAGTCTCCAGCCCGGAGAAAAGGGGGAGATTGCTCTGGGCGGGCCTTGTATTATGAAGGGTTACTATAAGAATCCAAAGGCAACTCAGGCCGTGGTTACCACGGATGATAAGGGCATTCGGTGGCTGCATACGGGCGACCTGGGGTATCTGGATGAGGACGGGAACCTTTATATTACCGGCAGGAAAAAATATCTGATTGTTCTGCCGGGCGGTAAAAATGTGAATCCTGAAACAGTAGAATCAGCACTTTCACAGGCCCATTATGTAAGCGAGATATTGGTGGTCCCTGATATCCGAAAAGACTCAATAGGCATAGAACAGGAGACGGTCAGGGCAATCATCCGGCCGGACTGGGACGTAATAGAGGCCAAAACCAGTTTTTCGTATGATGATTTGGTACAGCAGCCTAAGGTACTCAAGACACTAATCTGGCAAAGTGTTCATGAATGTCAGATGAAGAGCAGGCGGTTGTCCTCTTATGAAAAGGTGTCATCGAATAATCTTGAAATAAGAATAGAAGAATTTCATAAAACCTCTACGGGAAAGATTAAACGAGAAGTTTATATGAAGTTGTGATAATGTGATATTGAGGATTCGACTGCTTGAAAATATTCTCTGAAATTTCGTTGTTTAAAGTATTTTAATCGTTTTGATTTTAACAATATAAGTTTCATATCAATTCGTCTCTTTTAGGAGGTTTTGCGATGCAAGATTCTATTTCCCGCCGTAATTTTCTTAAGACCGCCGCGGCCGGCAGCGCTGCGCTGGCGATGTCGGCTACGAGTTACTCCCGTGTTATCGGTTCCAACGACCGGATATCTATCGGTATTTTAGGCTGTGGTGGACGTGGTGTTGGCGCTCATATGCCGGGAATTTACGCGCATAACGACAGCCAAAACTTTGAGATCACCGCTGTTTGTGATCCCTGGCGGGTGCGTCAGGATGCGGCCTCGGCCCAGGTGAAAGAATGGTATGGACGCGAGGCGCGAAAATTCTCGTCTTATCGTGACCTCGTGGCACTTAAGGATGTTGATGCCATTATGATTGCCTCGTGTGACCACCAGCACACCACGCACCTTAAGGCGGTGGCCGAGGCCGGCAAGGACGCCTACTGTGAAAAGCCGCTGGCCAGGAGGCTTGACAAGCTCAAAGATGCCTGCGACGCCGTCAAAGAGGCGGGGATAGTCGTTCAGATAGGAACACAGTTGCGAAGTTATCCTACCTTTACCGGGTGCCGGGAGCTTTACAAGACAGGGATTCTCGGCAAAGTGGGGCGTATCGAGCAGTGCCGTAACAGTGAGCGGCCCTATTGGTATGGATACGTCAAGGATGTTAAAGCCAAAGATGTGGACTGGGAAGAATTCCTTTTGGACACTCCTTTCCAGAAGTTCGACCCGGTGTTGTATTCGGGCTGGTATGGTTACAGGCAGTTTTCCGATGGGCCGATACCGGGTCTTGCGAGCCACTATATCGATCTTGTGCATTATATCACCGGCGCTAAGTTCCCTGAGAGCTGCGTTTGTCTGGGCGGGACATTCACGTGGAAAGACGAGCACAAGTTTACGTGTCCCGACCATGTTCAGGCTATGTGGATTTATCCGGAAGGATTTATGGTCAGTTACTCGACGAACTTCGGCAACGGAAGCGGGAACAGCTTTAAGATTTTCGGCGACCAGGGCGTGATGGACATGGTCAACTGGAATGCACCTTTTATAACGGCCGAAGGCGGAGGTAAGAGGATGGGCCAGATACGCGGCAAAAATCCCGTGGAAGAGGTTCAGCGACCCGACCACTTCCTTGACTGGTTACAATGTCTGCGAACCCGTAAGATGCCGAACGCCTCCATCGATGCCGGTTATCAGCATGCGGTCGCCTCTATTATGGCGGTGCGGTCTTATGACACCGGAGACCGAATGATATACGACCATCAGAGACGTGAAATACGCAAGGGATAGAATTCGTGTTATTTTGGATTTGCCTAATTTGCATAACAAAGTAAGGAGAAAGTACTGATGAACTCTTTTGACCAACTGAGCCGCAGAGATTTCCTTGACAGGACATTAAAACTTGGCGCCGCAGGCCTCGCAGCTTCGTGTACCGCGACAACAATTGAATCGGCCCTGGCGAATGAGAGAGATGACCGCTGGCAAATCGGCTGCTATACTCGTCCCTGGGCGAATTATGATTACCGCATTGCGCTCGATGCCATCGCAGAGGCGGGTTTTAAGTATGCCGGCCTGATGACGACCAAATCCAAGGGAGGGCTTGTAATTTCGGTTGACACTTCGCTTGAAGAAGCCCGGCGTGTGGGCGAGGAGGTGAAGAAACGCGGCCTGAAGGTTCCGTCGATATATGGCGGCGGCATTCCGGTGGATAAGTCGCTTAAGGCTGGCATCGAGGGTATGAAGAAACTCATCGACAACTGCGCCGCCTGTGGGGCGACGAATCTGTTGATGGGCGGGACAGGCAATGAGAAGCTCTTCAAGTTATATTACAAGGCCATTGCCGAGTGCTGCGATTATGCCCAGGAGAAAGGTTTAGGTATCAGCATCAAGCCGCACGGCGGGCTGAATGCCACCGGGCCGCAGTGCCGCAAGACGATTGAAATGGTCGGCCACAGGAATTTTGGTATATGGTACGATCCGGGTAATATATATTACTATTCAGACGGGAAACTCGATCCTGTTGATGATGCAGCTACTGTCGATGGGCTTGTGGTCGGTATGTGTATCAAGGATTACAAGCACCCGAAGAATGTCGCAATAACGCCGGGAACGGGGCAAGTTGACTTTCCTGCGGTTTTTGCACGCCTTAAAAAAGGAGGTTTCACGCGCGGCCCGCTCATCATAGAATGCCTTGACCCGGGAGACGCCGAACAAACTCTTGTCCAGGCCAAAAAAACCAGATTGTTCCTGGAAGGACTGACCGGACAGAAGACTTCGTCTTCGAGTAAGCGTTCTGTTAATACTGAATTGACAGCAGGTCTGGCGGTGATTGATATAACGCCGCCGGTTAATTATAGAATGAGCGGATATTTTAGCGAGCGACTTAGCACAGGCACCTCCAATCCGCTGCGAGCCAAAGCGATGGTCCTTCGCCAGGGTGAGGCAAGCGGGGCTTTGGTTTTCTGTGACATCATAGGTTTGTCGCTCGATGTTTCATCGCGTGTTCGTCAAAAAGCATCCAAAAAGACCGGCATTCCGGCTGAGAATATTCTCATTGCCGCCACGCATAGCCATACGGGGCCGCTCTACTTTGGTGCTCTGAGGAAACACTTCCATGATCTTGCCGTAGCTGAACACGGCAGGGACCCATACGAGAAGATAGATTACTCCTCTGAACTGGTTAAGAAAATCGTCAGGGTAATATCTCAGGCAAATGCGAAAGCAAAGCCCGTCCGGTTAAAAGCTGGAGTTGCCCGGCAGGAGGGTCTTTCATTCAATCGGCGGTTTCATATGAAAAACGGAACCGTTCGGTTTAATCCCGGCGTTATGAATCCTGACATTGTCCGGGTCGCCGGTCCAATCGACCCGGAAGTCGGGATTGTGTTTTTCAATAAGGCCGGGGACGGCAGCCCCGGTGCTGCGCTTGTGAATTTCACCCTTCACCTCGACACTGTCGGTGGAAGCAAATATGCAGCCGATTATCCTTTTTATATAGAACAGTCCCTGCAGCAGGTTTATGGCGATGATTTTGTTTCGTTGTTCGGTACGGGCACATGCGGTGACATCAACCATATCGATGTAACGAAGAAGGAGCGGCTCAAGACGGACTTCATCGGAAAAACTTTAGCTCAAACGGTCAAAGCCGGAGCGAGCTCTATGGAGAATGTTGCCGATCCTTCGCTTGCTGTACGGAGCGAAACCGTGCATGTTCCTCTTCAGAATTTTGGGCCGGATAAGATTGCCTGGGCACGTGAGAGCATAAAGAAAGTCGGCACCAGTGAGCTGTCGTTTCTCGAACAGGTCGAGGCTTACAAGATTTTGGCACGCGAAATGCGACCCGGCGAGACAATCGGGCTTGAGGTGCAGGTTTTTCGGCTGAGCAGTGACGTGGCGGTGGTCGGTTTGCCGGGCGAGGTTTTTGTTGATTTGGGTCTTGCCATCAAGCGGGCCAGCCCGTTTGCGACCACGTTAGTTATCGAGTTATGCCAGGATGCTCCCGGTTACATACCAACAAAGAAGGCGTTCGCCGAAGGCAGTTATGAGACGGTCAACTCGCGGATTGCTCCCGGTGGAGGCGAGATGATGGTCAAAGCGGCGGTGCGGCTTCTGAAGGAGCTTGGAACATCATAAGTACATATTAACTGATCCCGGAAAAAAGGTAAAAATAGCACAGACATTCGTGGGATCTTATTATATGCTGTAATATATTTGTGAAACATGATGCTGTTGTTAACGCTGCACAGTTGTAGCGTGTGAATATCTTAATAACATGAAAGGAGAAGTAACGATGAATAAGTGTACTAAGAGCTTGGTAGTAATGATCTTGTTGGTTGCTATGGGGACTATGGCAATAGGTCAGGAGAGTCTCAAGGATATTGTTGAGCAGGAAGGGCTTGCATGGATGGTGGGGCAGTGGAAAGCCACGATGGACGATGGACAGGAAATATTGCTGACCTATCGATGGGCAGTCAAGGGACATGCGATAGTCAGTAATTTAAAAGTAGGTGATAACTTGTCACAAGGCATAATATATTTGGTAGCAGATGAACAGCAAGCCAGACAGTTAACTGTTGACAGCCGGGGACAAGCGACCGTGGCCACCTGGGAAGTGCAGGACGGAAAGGCGATTACTAAGACTAAAATGACCGATGAGTATGGACAGACAACAGATATAGGAGTCGTTTCTTCAAGGATCGATGCTTCCACTATGAATGTTGCATTCTATGGACTGGAAAACGGCGAGCTTTCTGACAATTCGTCGTTCGATATAGACTTTAAAAAACAGAAGAAGATGGAGCCCTTGCTTTCGAAGACGGAAGCATCAACCGGCCAGGAGAGTCTCAAGGATATTGTTGAGCAGCAGGGGCTTGCATGGATGGTGGGTCGGTGGAAAGCCACCACGGATGATGGGACGGAAATACTGCTGTCCTATCAATGGACGGTCAAGGGACATGCAATGATCAGCAGTTTCAAGATGGGTGAAAGAGAGTCGCTGGGAATTATTTATCTTGACCTTGATGCGCAGCAAGGCAAACAGATCAGCGTGGACAGCCGGGCTCAGGTAACTAAGGCCACATGGGAAGCCGAGTACGGTAAGGCGATTTCCAAGACCAAAATGACTGATGAGTATGGAGAGGCAACGGATGTAGGAATCACTTATTCGAAGGTTGACGATAGCACCATTAAAGTTGCAATCTATGGACTGGAAAACGGCGAGCTTTCCGACAGTTCATCGTTCGATATAGACTTCAAAAAAGAAAAGAAGTAATATCTGAGCTGAGTGGGCTGAAGTCCATTCGATAGTTCCGACGGACCGGAATTAGGGTTGCATATCTGCATTCGAAGAATACAATGGAGCACCAGATGTTCCATTGTATTGGGACGGAGATTTTTTGAAGATAATCGAAACAATCATAAGAGCTAAAGCTGCTTATGACATATTCCCTTATGAAAGGAGGACTACGAGATGTCGAAAAATCAAGAAGCTTCAGTTGTAAATAAGGAAAAAGAGCGGATTACACGCCGAAAGTTCATTGCCGGGGCCGGAGCAGCGGCTCTGTCGTTTACTGTGGTCAAACCCGAGCAGGTCCGCGGTTTCAATGCCAACTCGAAGGTTAACCTTGGTATAATCGGCTGCGGAGGTCGCGGGACATGGATAACCGGTCTGTTTAATGACCATGGCGGATACAATATCGTTGGAGTCGCGGATTATTTTCAGGACAGAATTGATAATTGCGGCGGCAAATTTGGCGTACCGCAATCCCGGCGTTATCCGGGCATTTCAGGTTATCGCAGACTCCTTGAAAATGTGGATGCAGTAGCAATCGAAAGCCCGCCATATTTTCATCCGGAGCAGGCCGCGGCGGCGGTCGATGCTGGCTGTCATACATATGTTGCCAAGCCAATCGCAGTGGACGTGCCGGGCTGTCAGAGTATCGGCGACAGCGGCAGGAAGGCGTCGAGTAAAAATAAGTGTTTTCTTGTGGACTTTCAGACCCGTGCCGATGAGTTCTATATGGAAGCGCTCAAACGTGTTCGCGATGGCGCAATAGGAGATTTCGTTTTTGGCGAGGCGATATATCACGCAGGTTGTCCTTTTGGGCGCATGTACGATACATGGCGAAAAGCCCCGGATGATTCTGAGAACCGGTTGCGGGCATGGGGGCTGGACAGGATAATATCAGGTGACATTATTACCGAGCAGAATATTCACACGCTTGATGTGATGAGCTGGATTATGGACTCAGAGCCTGTTTATGCAGTCGGAACGGGTGACCGGACGGTTCGTCCTGTCGGAACGTGCAGCGACCACTTCACGCTTGTGTTTGAGTATCCTAACAACATTGGTATCACGTTCAGCTCAAGGCAAATGGAAGGTCACGGCACTCAGCCTGAGGGCATAAGGAACCGCATGTTCGGTTCGAAGGGTATTCTCGAGACGGAATACGGCGGACAGGTGATTATTCGCGGCGAGAATTTTTATCGCGGCGGCAAAAGCCCCGGTATTTATAAGGACGGCGCAGTAACGAACATCAAAACTTTCTATGACAGTATTGTCCAGGGCAAATATGATAATCCGACAGTTGAACCGAGTGTTCGCAGTAATCTTGTGACGATTCTTGGCAGGACCGCTGCATACACAAAACGCAAGGTTACGTGGAATCGGCTTCTTAAGAATCCTGAAAAACTCGATGCCAACCTCAAAGGTTTGAAAGCATAAGGAAATTGAGTATGCAAATGAAACAATCGGGAATAACTCGGCGGCGGATGCTGGTCAATGGGGCAAAGGCCCTGGCGGGTCTTTCTGTGGCTGCTTCTTGCAGGCCATTTGCCCGGGCGAGAAAAGAGAAACCTCGTGGTTTCAAGCTTGCGGTTTGCGACTGGACGATAGGAAACAGGGCGAACCCGGCCTCACTCGAGGCGGCCAAGCGGATTGGGCTTGACGGCGTACAGGTGGATTTCGGAAGTGCCGAAGATGTCCTGCCGTTGTTCGATGCCGATTTGCAGAGACAGTTTCTTGATGAGCAGCTCAGGCAAAATGTACAGATTGCGTCACTGGCGATGGGTGTGCTCAATAACATTCCTTACAAGAGTGACCCTCGCGCCGAGCAGTGGGTTGCCGATGGTATCGACGTGTGCAAAACGCTGGGAGTAAGCGTTGTTTTGTTGGCGTTTTTTGGCAATGGTGATTTGAAGGACGATAAAAAGGGTACCGACGCTGTTGTCGAGCGGCTCAAACGGGTGGCTCCTAAAGCGGAAAAGGCCGGAGTGTATCTTGCTATCGAATCGTGGCTCAGTGCCGCCCAGCATATGGATATCATCGAGCGTGTCGGCTCCAAAAATGTGAAAGTCTATTACGATGTGGCGAACTCCCATAAAGCGGGCTATGACATTTATAAAGAGATACGCCAGCTCGGCAAACACATCTGCGAGTTTCACGCAAAGGATTACGACGATTTGTACGGCAAGGGCTCGATTGATTTTGTAAAGGTGCGCGAGGCGATGGATGATATCGGATATCGCGGGTGGTTTGTGATGGAAGGGACGAAGATGCCGCTGGGTGTTGAGGAAAGCTGCCGGTATGACGCTGAATACCTGCGCGGTATTTTTCCGCCCATGGTGTAAATACGACATTGGGACGGCTTACGGGCCGCACACAACGAAAGGGTAGATTATGAAATCGAGATATAGCCTTATAGTTTTACTGCTGGTTCTTGTCGCGGGGCGGTTTGCGGTTGCCACGCCGCTGGATGATTATGTTAAAGCGCCGGATGACAACTACAGCTACAGTGTCGTGAACACCATCAAAGGAGAAGGTTACACGGCCTATGTTCTGGATATGACCTCGCAGGCGTGGCGAAGCAGGGACGAGGTGGACAGGACTATCTGGAAACACTGGTTGACGATAGTCATGCCGGACCAGATAGCTTCCGATAAGGCGCTGCTCTGGATAACGGGTGGAAGTAACGGCAGCCCTGCCCCGAGTAAGGCGGATTCTATGATAGCGGGTATGGCCTTGAAGAGCAAAACGGTTGTAGCGGAGCTGAAAATGGTTCCGAACGAGCCGCTGGTATTTCCCGATGGCGGCGGGGGGCGGTCTGAAGATGGGATAATTGCCTACACATTCGATAAATATATGAGTACGGGCGATAGTACGTGGCCGCTGCTTTTGCCGATGGTTAAAAGCGCCGTGCGGGCGATGGACACGGTTCACAGCCATATCTCGTCGGTTACGGATAACAAACTTCATATACATGAGTTTGTGGTATCCGGTGGTTCCAAGCGAGGCTGGACAACCTGGCTTACGGCGGCGGTCGATAAGCGGGTCGTTGCGATAATTCCGGCGGTCATTGACGTATTGAATATGGCCGAGCAGATGAAACATCATTTCAGCGCGTACGGTTTTTATTCCGATGCCATTAAGGATTATCAGGACCTGGATGTTTTCAGCCGGCTGGATACGCCGGGCGGCGCGAAACTTAGGACATTTATCGATCCGTATAACTATCGCGATAGATATACGATTCCAAAGTATCTTATAAATTCGAGCGGGGACCAGTTTTTTGTTTCGGATTCGGCCCAGTTTTATTTTCACGACCTTATAGGCCCGAAATATCTTCGATACGTTCCAAATACCGACCACGGTCTCGGCGACTCGGATGCGATTGAGAGCCTGCTGGCGTTTTATGCGGCCATATTGCGGGGTGCGCCTCTGCCGGAGTTTAGCTGGAAGGTGCGGGACGACGGCGCGATAGAGGTCAATACGAAAACAAAGCCGCAGGCCGTAAAATTGTGGCAGGCGTCGAATGAGAATGCGCGTGATTTTCGTCTTGAGACAATCGGGAAGGCGTGGAAGAGCACTGATATCGGTTCTCGCGGCCGGGGCATGGGGACGTATCTGGCAAAGGTCCTTGAGCCGGACAAAGGCTGGACGGCCTTTTTTGTCGAGTTGACTTTTGACAGCGGGATAGGAATTCCGTATAAGCTCACGACGCAGATAAAGGTTGTTCCGGAGACTTTGCCGTTTGCCGACAAGGATAAGGAGGTATCGAAGGCGACTGGGGGTGCGGTTTCGATTTCGGAGAAGCCTGGTGAGAAGGTATTGTATGCGGAATTGACGCCAGCGGAGTTTCGCGAGCGGATTGCGGCGGCTCCGATTGCATATCTGCCGCTTGGGACGCTGGAGTGGCACGGGGAGCATTTGCCTATCGGCTCGGACGGATTGCAGTCGTATGGATTTTTTATTGGCGTTGCGCAGAAGGCGGGGGGGATAGTTCTTCCGATGCTTTTTTTGGGGCCGGACCGGATGGAAGAGGTTGACGGAAAAGAGCTGTACGGGATGGACACGCTCGGCGAGGGTATGTCGGAGGACAAACGATATAAGAACCACCAGCTTACGGGCAGTGCATACTGGGTGCCGGAGGAGACTTTCAGGACGATTATCGAGGCGACATTAAAGCAGCTTAAGCGGGCGGGCTTTCGTATCGTAGTTGCGCATGGGCATGGGCCTTCGACCGGCTTTTTTAGAAGTAACGCAGCCGACTGGAAGGAGAAGTTCGGGCTTGAGACGTTCGTATGCTGGGGCAGTGAATACGATAAGCAGGGGATGGGTATCCAGGTTGACCATGCGGCGATGAATGAGACTTCGCTCGTGATGGCTCTTCGGCCGGAGCTGGTGCAGATGGACAGGTTGTCCGAAGACCGCTGGCCGGTCGGGGTCGGCGGTAAGGACCCGCGGAAATTTGCCAGTCCGGAGCTTGGGAAGCAGATTCTGGAAGTCCAGACGAAGCGGGTGACGAAGATACTGAAGGAAGCATTAGCTAACTTAGAAAATTAGCTTTTTGTAATTTTATTTTTCATCTTTTCGATTTTAAGAGCCATGGGCCAAATTGGAGGAAATGACCTGTGGCTTTTTTTCTGCTCTAATAAGATTCCAAAATTGGCACCCTTAAGGGTGGTAAAATCCGCGAGTAGCATTATTAATATCATTTTAAGATTCCTTATCCACGCAAAAGCCCCCGACAGAAAAGAAAGTGAGCTAACATCGAGGGTAAACTCCAGCATTTTTTCCCTTTCGCCAAATTGGGTTTGAATTGGCTTTGAATTGGGTTAAATTGGGTTTGTTTTGGCTTAAATTGG
>JACKQG010001034.1_pt1 | contig 39219 bp, 46 predicted proteins | sample 8237621 | NCBI WGS metagenome assembly JACKQG01 (sample SAMN15677084, study PRJNA649215) | marine metagenome | biome: marine; feature: Black Sea; material: saline water; isolation source: suspended particulate matter (SPM) from the Black Sea western gyre | collected 2013-06-09/2013-06-10 | depth... | reverse complement strand
CCACCCTCCTAAACCTTTAATTAACAAAGTCATTTATTTATTTTGCGACAAACTCGCTATAGTCAGAAACCTAAACCCTTAAAAAAACAATCATTATCCTACTTTTTATGACACTATACATGATAGGCATCGGCTTGACTGACGAGGAAGACATCACTATTAAAGGATTAAAAGCAATCAAGGAAGCAGACTACGTATTTTTAGAGTGTTACACCTCAAGATTACAAGTAGTTATGAAAAGACTAGAAAAATTCTACAAGAAGAAAATAATTCTTGCTGACAGAGACCTTGTTGAGAAGAAAGCAGATAATATCCTTGACAAAGCAAAGAACAAAGAAGTTGCTTTTCTTGTGGTTGGTGATGTTTTTGGAGCAACGACTCACACAGACCTATTCCTGAGAGCAAAGAAGAAAGGAATAAAAGTAGAAATAATACACAACGCATCTATACTGACTGCTGTCGGCTTAACAGGCCTTGAATTATACAAGTTCGGAAAAACTACATCAATACCCTATCATGAGAAAAGCTTTAAGCCAGAGACCGCGTATGACGTCATAGAGAAAAACAGAAAAGCAGGACTACACACACTCATCCTTCTAGACATAAAGCCTAATAGGAACATGAGTGTAAACGAAGCGATTAAAATATTGTTAGAAATAGAAAATAAAAGAAAGGAAAAAGTTTTTACCAAAAATACAATGGTTCTAGGATGCGCAAGACTAGGCGGAGACTACAAGATAAAGTATGGAAAAGCATCAGAGATAGGGAAAGAAGACTTTGGCAAGCCATTACACTGCCTTATAGTTCCTGGAAAACTACACTTTGTCGAGAAAGAAGCACTAGAAAATTGGAAATAAAAGAAAAAAAATTAAACTTTTTTCTTACTCAAGCCTTCCAAAGCCCTCAACACTTCTAAAGGCACAGCAAAGATAACAGTGTTGCTCTGATCAGATGAGAGATCATTGATAGTCTGCAAGGTTCTCAAGTGCAAGGCACCGTCATACCTTGAAAGCATAGCAGCTGCTTTTGACATGTTTGTAGCTGCTATCACTTCCCCTTCTGCCTTGATTATAACAGCCCTCTTCTCTCTTTCAGCTTCTGCCTGCTTACCCATCACTCTCTTCATGTCTGCAGGTAGCACAACGTCTTTCAACTCTACACTCTCAACCTTTATACCCCAAGGGTCAGAAGCAGTATCAACGATCTGCTGAATCTTGCCAGAAATCTTATCCCTTTGACCTAACAGTTCATCAAGCTCTACTTCTCCAACAATGTTCCTCATAGTTGTCTGGGCCAGCTGGCTTATAGCATAGTTGAAGTGTTCAACCTTAATAATCGCTTTTTCAGAATCAGCAACCTTGTAATAAATAACCGCATTGACATTGACAGAGATATTATCCTTTGTCATACAATCCTGGTCAGGAACGTCAACAGCCTTGACTCTCATATCAACTCTCTGCCAAGACTGGATAATCGGTAACACAACCCTTAACCCGGGATTCATAACACCAGAGAATCTTCCAAGAGTGAACCTAACTCCCCTCTCATACTCCTTTACAATCTTAAGACCTGCAAATATGTATAGAACAACAATAACAATTAACCATGTCCACCAAACCATAAATATCACCCTTGTTTTAGATTGAAAATGAAGAGATTATTAATAAATGTTACGTTTTTTTATTTTTTTAGAAAATTTTTTAAATACAAACAAATAATATTTAATATATGAATAAAAGAGGTCTTTCTCCTATAATCGCAACCATCCTGCTGATAGCCTTCGCTGTAGCAATTGGAGCTATGATTATGAGCTGGACAGCAGGAATAGTAAAGGAAGCACCTGAATGCGCAGACTTACCAGAGGAGATAATAAGTTCAAATGCTTTCTGTACATTAACTGACAAAATAGTTCCACGTATAAAGACTAAAGAAGACAAATACGAGGTTTGTGAGGACCACGCCATTGAGATTTCTAAACTAGCAATTTGTTAATCCAATCCAAAAGACATAAAAAAGAGACATTATTAGATAGTCTAAGATGGATATAAAGAGCACTATAAAACTTAACAACGGAGTGGAAATGCCAGTCTTAGGTCTCGGTACCTGGGAATCCTCACCAATGGATGTTGGTAATGCTATTCTATGGGCTTTAGAAGCTGGTTACCGCCATATAGACACTGCAGCAATATACGGAAACGAGAAAGAAATAGGAGAAGCCATCAAAAAATCAGGTGTGAACAGAAAAGATATATTCATAACAACAAAATTATGGAACAGCGACCATGACAACCCAATAAGGGCGTATAATGAAAGCCTGAAAAGATTACAAGTGGATTACGTTGATTTATACTTGATGCACTGGCCAGTGGAAAAAATAAGGAACAACACATGGAAATACATGGAGAAACTATACAAACAAGGGAAATGCAAAGCAATAGGTGTTAGTAACTTCACAATAAGACATCTCAAAGAACTATTTCAACATACAAAAATAATGCCCGCAGTCAACCAAGTCGAGTTCAGCCCATACCTATTCCAGAAAGAACTATTAGAATTTTGTAATGAAAAAGAAATCGCTTTAGAAGCATACAGCCCTCTGACGAGAGCTAAAAAACTGAATGACCCAAAACTAGCTGCTATAGCCAAGAAATACTCAAAAACACCTGCACAAATCCTGATAAGATGGGTTTTGCAGCACAACATGATTGTCATTCCAAAATCAATCAACAAGGAAAGAATAAAAGAAAACGCTAATGTCTTTGACTTTAATATAGAAGAATATGATATGAAGAAACTTGATTTGTTCAATGAAAACTTTCGGGTTTGCTGGAACCCTGATGAAATACTATGAAAATTACAAAATTAAAAATTTTGGAAATCCATAATTTTAGAGAGGTAAAATTATGAAACTAGTTCTAGATATCAGGAAATCTGTAGAAGAGAACGCAGCAGAGTATTTTGAAAAAGCTAAGAAAGCCAAGAAAAAGCTTAAAGGAGCAAAGAAAGCTTTGGAAAAAAGCAAAGAGAAACTAAAGAAAATCGAGAAAAAAGAAATTGTTTTCGAAGAGCCAAAGATAAAGAAGATAAAGAAGAGAGAGTGGTTTGAGAAGTTCAGATGGTTTGTATCTTCAGATGGTTTTCTAGTCCTAGGCGGAAGAGATGCAACAACTAACGAGATTGTTGTTAAGAAATACACTGACAAGAATGACTTGGTTTTCCACACAGACATGGCAGGGAGTCCATTTGTTGTAGTAAAATCCGAAGGAAAGAGTATCCCAAAAACAACAATACAAGAAGCTGCAGACTTCACAGCAGACTTCAGCAGGGGATGGAAGCAGGGAATGAGTACTTTAGACGTTTTCTATGTAAATCCCGAACAAGTGTCAAAGGAAGCAAATCCTGGCGAGTACATGCCAAAAGGAGCCTTCATGATAAGAGGGAAAACAAATTATGTAACTCCAAATATCAACCTAGCAGTTAGTATATATAAAGATAAAGCAATGGCCGGACCTGTTTCTGCAATAAAAAAACACTGCAAAGAATACGTTGAAATTGTGCAGGGAGAAAAGAAAACAAGTGAAGTAGCGAAGAAAATCCAGAAAAAAATTGGCGGAGACCTTGATGAGATAATAAGAGCATTACCAGCTGGTGGATGCGAAATAAAAAACTAAAGCCTCAACAACCTACTATCCACTCTTACTATAGCATCTCTTATAACATGGTCCAGGTGGACGATAGATTTCAGTTCTCCTCCGAACCACGCATTTGAACCATTAGCGATATGAACTGTCCCCACTGTTTTCTCATCTATGATTGTAGCGCCAACAATCTTCGCATTAGGATTTATTCCTATGCCTAGCTCGGCTATCTTCCTCACTGTTTGAGGCCTTTTCGCCTTTCGATGAGCCCATTCAAGTGTCTCCTTGAACAGATTTCCTTCATAATTACTTGATATATTGGTTATACCTCCATGCTCGACATCTACCCTTACAGGATTTCTCACAACAAGAGTCCTGTTTTTCAACCTCATGCTACCATCTATGTAGAAAGTACCTTCAACTTTGTCAAACTTCGGATTTAGATATACTTCTCCCGCAGGCATGTTTCCACCAGCACCAGTCCGAGTGTACATTCCTGCGTTAACAATGGATTTTACACCTTGAACATTCATGGTTATATCAGTACCTAGCTTTGTTGTTATGTTTATCTCTCTCCCAGTGTCTAATACCCTCTTGATTTTTTGTCCACGAGCATCCATCTTCTTGTAATCAACATCCAAGGTTCTGAGGACATCTCTTAAATTATTATTAGACAGACTACCAAGGGAGGAAGATGTTAAGAACTTATGCTGACGGTTATTGCAAAACTTTCTAAAGCTCAAACCTAAAGACCCAAGCTTTCCAATTCTATTAGAAACATTCATCACTATAACGCTTCTCTTAGGAAGCCTTCTTAGGCTTGTAATCATAACTTCGTCGGCGAAATCACCTCTTGCTTTAGCGTTCTGCATTAATACATTGTAATTCAAGTCAAGCTCTCTAGCTGCCAGAGCATAGGCATTCGTCAAGATAGGAGAAAGAACTCTGTTCCTGACACCATAATCACCTATTATTAGGACCTTCTCATTACCAACGGCTAAACTATCAGTAAAGATACGCTTAAAAATATTCAAATCAATCTGTTCCTTGAACCTCTGCCAGTCTATCATAAAGACTATTCCTTAAATAACTATTATAAAAACTTTTTTATACTGAGCACTTTTTTTAAAAATTCATGAACAACACTGTCACAGAAGAAAAACTGGAAAAAAGCTTCTCAATAACAAAAGAAGCTTTGGAAGTAGCTAAGAAAGCAGAGAAGAAGAAAAGCATGAAAAAAGAAGCAGCTGACTTCCTAGACATGGCTTCACGCTATTACTCAGATGCACAGCACTTCAAAGAAAAAGGAAACTATGTTCTTGCCTTTGGCGCGTTGAACTATGCCCACGGATGGCTCGATGCAGGCGCAAGGATAGGCCTATTCAAGGTCAAAGATTCAAGATTGTTCACGGTTGATGATTAATGAAAGAACTATTCGAATCACTACCAAAACTAACTCTTGATGACAACATAGATTTTCTCATCGACACCTGCTTTTTTGTTTGGATATTCAAACATCACAAGGAAAAAGACTTCAAAGAATTCTTGAAGAACAACAAATGCGCAATTACATCTTTCAATGTTGAAGAGTTTGTTCACATAGAACACCATATTCACGACAAAGTTAAAGTTTGTGTGAGAAAGTTCTTGCACAAAGCTGAAAATCTGTTTGTGTTAGAAGTTCCTGTCCACCCTGGCAACGCAGAGAAAGAACATTCCTTCGTCAAATCAATTCTTCCAGAACTTGACACTGAAGAGCATGACCCAAGCGACGCAGTTATTCTTGCAGCAGCGATAAAAACAAAAGCAAACGTACTGACAAGGGACAAGCATGACATTTTCAATGTAAGAATGGAGAACTTCTTAAGAAAATATAACATCAAGGTTCTTAACTCTTTTTATAGATCTTAACCTTATCATCAGAATATACCAACTCAAAACCTTCAAACTCTTCTTCATTCAAGAACCCAACTAAAACAGATTCTTGGATTTTTTCCTTTCTTTCCTCTTCTGAAATGTCATCATACAACCCAAGATTTATCAGGATGTGCTCGAATATTGTCAAGTCCATGCCCACTACAAATACATAATCAGCGTTGTATTTGTCCATAACCACTTTTGTCCTTCCAATATCAAACAGCAAACCGAACAATACATCAGTTATCTCTTCGTCTGTTGCAAAATCTCCGCTTCCTCCAACATCCCATTTGCCACTTGCAAGACTCCAAAGCAAATCCTCAGATGGAGAGTATATAATAACTTCTCTGCCTGTATATCCTCTGATCATGTGACCATAATCCCACCAGTTCAGGAAAACAGCGTCTTCCGGAACATTATCAGCTACCCAATCCAATGCAGGTCTGAGCTCTACCAAGAAATAATTCCTGAAATCCCTACCATCAACAGTGTAAGAAATATCATACCTTGAGAAAGTCATTCCCTCATTCTCACCTTCGAGAAATGTTCCCTCTACCTCGATTATCCTTCCATCGTATCTGTTATCCAACTCTTCAACACTAATATCTTCAAAAGAAACCTTAGGCACATCAAGCTCTGGAGGAGTTTCTTGTTCTTCAATCACTTCTTCAGATTCACCACAACCAGTAATTAAAACAGCTAATACTAGTAGAAAAATTATTTTTTTCATGGAGAGAAATAAATAATTTGTAATATAAAAATATTTCCAAAATCAACTTCTATAAGCATCGACAAGATTCCACACATACGTGCCTAGCAGTATAACCCATCCAGCCACATTTAAGAAAGTGTACCAGAACATCTTTTCAGGCAAGATATTTTTTACACCCCAACACCACAGAGCAACTAAGAAACCAAAGTAGACAGCGAAAAAATCAACCCAGTCCTTCTTGTAGAGCTGTCCAACACCTGGAACTATGGAGAGCAACAAAGCAATCTTATCTTTATTCAATTTTTTCCTAGAAGTTTTCTTTTTTCTTGCAGCCATCTTACTCCTTGAAAAACTCTTTTATGTTCTTCCAAGTAAGCTCTTTGTGGTAGAAGTACAACCAGATGACTATCCAGCCAACAACCCATGTCAAGAACGCCATGAACAACGAGCCAAGAATCAAGCTTATAACCATCGATACAGGCGGACATTCGAAAGCAGCATTTAGTATTGGGTCAAACAGAGCAGCGCACTTGTTCGGCAAGTACTGCGGTAGCATGAATAGAGCCCATAAAACCCATGAACCCCAGAAGACATACTTGTTGTATTTCCTTCTTTTCTTCTCTTTTGGACTTATACTAACTGACTTCTTTGAAGCTTTTTTCTTAGCCATTTTATTTTGGTTATTATCTAATCATATTTATACTTTTTCAATTTTAGGATAAGTTCCTGGCTTCATGAAAACTTGGTCTGGCTTTGCAGCTATCCCTTTTTCTTCTTTTAGAATCTTTTGCGAGTTTAGTTTAGCTATAGCTGTCATCACTAATTCGTCTTTCAAAGTCATCACAGCAACTCTCATATCGGGCTCTATCCCTTCATGAAGCTTGGCAATACCAGGCACTTTTAGAGTAGCTCCATGACACAATGAATCAACAGTTGTGTCGAGAACCCATATTTTTAGCAGATGCTCAACTGCAAACTCTACTGGTTGGATGATTTTCTTCAAGTATTTCTCATCGCCTTCTTTGTAGAAATGATATGCGTCCTTTAAATCCTGCAAAATGCATAAAGTCTCTTCACTGAATGGTCCTGCTTTTGTCCTCCTCAGCTCATACATGTTGGCACCTACGCCAAGCTTTTCACCTATGTCATGGCATAGCTTCCTTATATAAGTTCCTGCCTGTGAACCCACAATAAAGAGAACATCCTTCCTGTCAATTTCAAGGATTTCCAGATAATAAATATGCCTGAATCTCTCTTGCCTCTTAACAGCACTCTTTATTGGTGGAAGCTGTTTTATCTTGCCTACAAATTCATTCATTATTTTTCTAATTGTTTTTTCATCAAGCTCTTTATGCAGTCTCATCAGGCAGATGTATTCTTTTCCTGCTGTCAACAATGAATGTGTTATCCTTGTAGCTCTTCCAAGAGCAACTGGTAAGACTCCTGTAACTTTGGGATCCAATGTTCCTGAATGACCCGCCTTCTTTAGTCTTAGAATATTCCTAGCATATGCAGATACCTGATGGCTGCTTGGACCTTCTGGCTTGTCAATATTGACAACTCCATAACCAATAACCTCATCAACGCTTCTATCAGAAGGTTTTTTTCCAAACTTAGGATCAGTATCTGCATCTCTCTTCACGAGAATTTCTCTTTTCCTAAGCTCAAAAGGTAGCTTCCCCATGGAGAAAAGAAAGAATAAGCTTTTTTTAATAGGTTTTGGTTTTTGACTAAGTTTTGGTTTTCCGATAAATCTAGAAATATTACGAAAATTCTCACTAAACTTTTATTAAGGACTTATTCTAAAAAAGAAAAGGCCGCATAAAGCGGCATTGCAGCAGATTGACACTCTATAACAATAAACTGTTGACCTATTTAAATTTTTTTATAATGTCGGGGTCGCATAATCAGGTATTGCGGTGGATTGACACTCCGCTGCCTTTTTAGGCTTCCGGGTTCAAATCCTGCATAACTTGTTATGTTTACGGGTGAAAATCCCGGCCCCGACGCACTTATAAGAAAAAAAAATATTCACAACCCGAGCTTATCATCCAACTCTTTTCCTATCTCTTTCAAATTATCGAATGCTCTGTCAACATTGTCTTTTATGATGTCAACAAGATGTTCAAGCTTATCAACCTTCAACTGGTAGCCGTCTTTCTCGCTGGTAACTATCCCAGAACTCATCAGTTTGTTCAGGTGATGAACCACTGTTCCACGAGTCAAACCAGTCCTCTCAGCGATTTCATCGGATGATATTGGGTTTTCCTTTTTCAGGTTTTTTAATAGAACTATGAAAACTCTGAAACAACTCTTATCCCTATCACGAGTACCAAACAACCCAAGCGTTCCACCGAACCATTGCAACTGCTCATTTATATCACTCGCTCTTGGCTTTCTTGTGCTGATAATTGTTATCTTTGTAAATCTCATACAAATTATGAAGAAAAGATTGTATATAAAGGTTTTGTAAAGGCGTTTAATATCTTAATTTAAACATAAATAGTGTTTTCACAACTTATTAGTGGTAAAAAGCGAAATATTTAAATACTATAAGAACAACATTATACTTATAATGAACTTAAATATAGACTCTACACAAAGAACTTACAGATTTTGGGCTCCAATGTATGATTTAGCACATCATGTTCAAACAATATGGCAGGACTCAGAATATAGAAAGATTGTTGCAGAAAAAACCCAAGTCAAAGAAAACGATCTAGTTCTGGATATAGGTACAGGAACAGGACTAACCGGTTTAGAGATTTTAGCATTAGAACCGAATGCAACGGTCTTCGGTGCCGATATAAGTGAGGAAATGCTAAAAAAAGCCTATGAGAATATTGAATCAAGAGAGGCAACTGGCAGTTTCTATCTTCTCAACAAGAACATTGAACAAATGTCATTCAAAGACAATACTTTTGATAAAATAGTTTCCGCTTATGGATTTGGAGGAATACCTGACAAAGAAAAAGCTTTCAGAGAAATTGTGAGAGTTGGAAAAAACGGTTCAAGAATCGTTATGCTTGAGATGTGCGAACCTCCTGAACAAATGACTGTTAAAAGAGCTCTGCATAATTATATGGTCGTTCCTTTCATAAAAAGATTATGGCACTTCGAGAATAGTGACCTTGAAGGATTATTCTTGAAAAATAATGTAGAAGTAGAAGGCTCTGAATACAAAGGAGACTTGATATTAGGCAGTTCTAAGCTGGTTTACGGAACCATAAACAAGTAATCAACTTATAATCCTACTCACATGCTCTTCCTTGTGAACCCTTATGATATTATCCACATAGCTTTCAAGCTTTGGCTCGTGGCTAACAAGTATTATCTGCTTGATTCTTATCTGTTCTAGTAACTCTCTTATCTTGTCAAGTTGCTCTGATGAGAAGCCGTCAGTCGGCTCGTCCAATATTAACAAGTCTTTTGTTTTTATCGTGCCCATAAAGTCATTTATGACTTTGTTGAGAGCTAATCTATATGACAAAGCAACTGATGTTCTTTCCCCACCTGAAAGATTCTCCAGATATGTTTCGTAGCCGTTCTGCTCTATTATAGGTGTGAATGTCTCATCCAACCTTACATTGAGGTTTTCATCCTCTAGTAGTATGTTAAACCATTCCTGGAAGTACTCGTTGAATTCGTGATGGACATGAAGCATTATCTGCTTCTCCATCAAGTATATTATATTAAGGAAGTATTTCATCAGCCAGTTCCGGATTTCTTGAAGAACACTCAACTTCTTCTTAGACTCTTCCTTTCTGTTTATTTCTTCTCTTATCCTTGTCTTTACTTCTTCAAGTGTTTTTTGCTCTCTCAACAGCTCTGCTTTCTTTATCTCCTCTGTTTTATGTTTCTCTCTAACTTGCTCTAAAACTTTCTTTGCTTCTGAATATCTGCTTTGGATGTCGTGGCTTGCTTCTAGTTTTTTCTTTAAGTCTTGTATTTCTCTTTCTGTTTTTTCAATCTCTGACTTAATTTTTACTTGCTCCTTCATAAGAAGTTCTTTCTTTTTTCTGTATTCATCCAGTCTTTCCTTTTTTACCAGTACTACCTCTTGTTTGTTCAACTTCTCAAATAGTGATTCCATCTGTCTATCAAACAACTCTATTTCATCTTTTCTTTGCTTCTTCAAATTAACGAGTTTTCCTAGCTGTTTTTCCAAGTCAACTATATTTTTGTTCTCCTTTGCTTTCACCCTTTCTTTATGTCCAGAATCAACTTTTTGTTGACAAACAGGGCATTCATCCAACGAGAATATCTTCTTGACTATATCTTCTGAATTTTTCTTCATAGCTGTGAAGGTCGCTTCTCTGTCATTTATCTTTTCAAGATTTTCTTGAAGTGTTCTCCTTTTGCTATCAAGCTCTTCTTTTTGTTTTTTCAAACGATCAACATCTAATGTTTCGAATCCTTCCAACTCTTTACTAATCTTTCCTATATTCTCATCTATTGTTTTCAACTCTTTTTCAGTATTAGAAATCGTTGCTTTCTTGTTGTTAATATTATTGGTCTTTATCTCGACTTGATTTTTTACTGTTTCTATTGATTTTATCTTGTCCTCGAATTCATTTACCTTTTCCTCTTTTGATTTTAACTCTTTGCTTATCTCATCTACTACTTTTTGTAGCTTAGCTGCTTCTTCCTTTATTGTTCTTATCTTATCTTCGTACTCCTTGTGTTCTTTTTTCTTATCCTCTAAATCTTCAATTCTTGTCTCTAACTCTATCTTCTTGCCTCTTAGTTCTTTCATATAATTCAATGTGTTCTCTTTTATGCGCTTGTACTTGTCTATGTCAAATATCCTTCTCAAAACATTGAGTCTCTCATCCTTACCCTCAAACAATATGTGTTTCATCTCTTCCTGTGGCGTGTAGACTGTGTATCTGTAGATAAAGGTCTTTGACTTTGTTATCAGTTCATCAGGATATCCTATGAGTTCTAGAATCTTGGATTTCAACTCTATAGGTGTCAAGTCATGTTTTTGGTTATTGATAATTATATATCCAGAATCTTGAGTTATCGAACGATTGCTTCGTTTGAGATTCCTTCTTATAGTTACTTTTGTTCCTTCGAGTGTAAAGCTCAACTCCACAAAACCTTCTCTTTTTCCATGCCTTAACAAAGTGCTTCCTGGCAACTGACCTCTAATTATACCAAACAACGCGAATTCTATAGCCAATAAAACGCTGGTCTTACCTGTACCAATATCTCCGGAGAGCATTATCGAGCCCTCTGGGAAGACTATCTCTTCATCTGTATAAGACCTTATATTCTTAATCTTCAGAGAATTAATAATCATAAACTGTTGAAAAGAATAATTCTTTATATGTTTTTTGTGATTATAGCCCCGCCCAAACAACCTTTATCAAGGTTGGACAGGATCATGCTCCTTGCAGTCACGACGCAAAAGCGTCAAAAAAAAACATAGCCCCGCTCGGACTTCCGTCAACCAAATTTGCTATTGCAAATTCCATTCTTTCCGTCAACGCTTTGCACGAAGTGGAAAGGGTTGTTTCGAACCGAGGTCCTAGGACGTTTTCGACGAAGGCGAAAACTTCAGGAAGTTTCTTCCTCGCCACCAAAATCCCAGATGATTAGCCAACCATCAAGATTGATTCTGTGGGACTGAACAAGCTTTTTTGCTTGTGAATGTCGCACTTTCCCGATCAACCCTGAAAAGGGTTGTTGGCCACTACACCACGGGGCTGTGGTGCTAAGTACAGAACATCCTTTTATAAAAATTTCCTTTCCAACATATTTTTAAACAACAATTCCTTTACCTTTCTTACGCCGAGGTCGCATAACCTGGTACGTTTAAATGCAGAGCATTTCAACGTTCTGCATATAAATGCAGGAAATTGCGGCGGTCTCGAACAACGGTTTCGCCCGTTGAAAACGAAGCGAGTTTCACTTCGTTCAAGCCCGCAAGCAAATCGAGTGAACCGCTCCCTTTGGGATTCCCGGTTCGAAATCCTGCTCTAAAAAGAGGTGACAGGGTATAACGTTGCTTACGCTTCGGCGGCCCTGTAACAGGATCGAAAGTCCGGGCCTCGGCGTCTACTTAGAAAATTTCTTTTTTTCCTTAACATGAAAGAATAACCTTCTGAAAGCAACAACAACAAAGACTAAGAAAGAGATGTGGTAGAACAAAGCAGAATGTAATCCTGTATATAATTCTAGAAAGTGAAACAAAAAGAAGACTATGATAACTAGCGGTATTGCAAGCACAAATCCTATAAAATAGGATGAAAAGTGTTTTTTTTCTAAACTTTTCTCCAAACTGTGACCAAAGGTTAAGGTCAATAATATTAACAATACCAATGCCAAATACCAGTCAGCAAACAATCCTTCACTGCTTAACTCCAGCTTCAAGAAGAAAGTATAGACAACCTCTTTTATTCCCATGCAGAACTATAACTAGTTTTTATTATTTAAATTTACTTATTCCTAACCCAATCAACTAATAAGTAAGTTATGATTGCTACAAAGCCACCTATCAAGAACCAGAGAGCAGCTTGCTGCCATATAGGAACTGTTTGTATTATTATCTCTGGAGGAACAGTTGCTGGAGCCATATCAGCTGCAGCCATTACCGCCTCTTCTGTAGCAGGAGCACTAGCTATCATTTCAGTGCTTTTTGCAAATCCTCTACTCAAAGCGACCCCGCTTCTAGCGAATAATCTCCTAGATATTTCAATTGCAAAAGCACCTACAACAGTCACAACAGCTATTGGCAAAACCTTTCTTAATCTCTCTTTCAATCCCCACGTTGTCTTGGGAGCTATGATTATATACTTATTAGCTATCTTATAATGATTGACTTCCTTTCCTTTCTCAGAGTAATGAAACTCTTCTACAACCACTAGCCCTCCTTTTATCAAGTGCTGGAGATTGTAATGAACTGTTGAGATAGGAACCTTTAATTCCTTGGCTATCTCTGACTCTGTGGCTTCTTTCTCAGATAAGTAGTCAAGAATCTTCCTACACGTATCATTGCTAACCACCTGTGCCAGCTCTTTTGCCTTGTCCTCACTTAAAGAGACAAGCAAAAAAGATTCTTTCCTTCCAGCCATTCTAATCAGTATAAGAAGTATTTTTAAATAGTTTGTGATAGGTTTGAACGAAGTTGAAATCTTCAAAAACATTTTTTAGTTTTTGATTAGCTTCAATTCTGTTTGAAATCAAAAAAAAAAGAAAAGAAAAAAATAATTTTACTTCCAGAAGACTATCTTCTCAAACACTCTCCTGAAGAAATCTGTCAATTTGATGTCAAAGTCTGACTCTTCTACAACTTCATCTGTTATTAGGTTATCGTAGTCTATTCCACTTTCAGACTCTTCTTCATCATACTCAACTCCTATCTCCATGGCTTCGCTTATCATTGCTGACTTAGCGAACTTTCCAAGACTGTTTGTTAGGATACTGTTTGACTCAGTGTCATAGTCAGCATCTTTCTTGGCTTCAGCTATCCAAACAGGGTCAACGCCTTCTTCAGTGTAGTATTGGTCAACATCTTGCCTGACATAGCTAAGCCTTTCATACTGACCTCCTGTTTCCTTTGCTATCTCTCTCCAAATCCTTACTCCTACACTATCCATTCCAGAGCCGCTTATGGTATAAATCCTTATATCCTTTGCTCTGGCATTCTTTATCTCTGTAACATAGTCATGTCCTTCAGGACATCCTTGCTCGTAACTTCTGTCACTGCTTCCTTCGCCGTGAGGAGCAGCGTCTCCTATCAAGAAGATTAACTTTCTTGCTCTCTTATCCCAGTTCATGTCGTTTATAGCTTCATGCAAGCCATCTGCGACAGCTTCAGGATGGTCTCCTCCACCTCTTGCTTCTATATCTTCCAAGAAGTCAAGGGCTTTATCAACGTTGTATGTCAAGTCTGTTTTTCGCAAAAGATATTGTCTTTCCTCTCTTTCATGGTCTCTGTAAGTCACAACCCCCACTCTTAATCGCGGTGAAGGTCTTCCTTCCATGACATCTTTAACTATCTTCACTATGTGGATCTTTACACTTCTTATCTCATCCGCCATAGAACCAGTACTGTCTATTAAAAAGACAACATCTATCTGTGGCCTGTATGGTGGCATTGGACAATCGCATTGCGAGTCATCCCACTGTTCATCGTCCCAATAAACGCTTGGGGTTTCCTCTTCTTCGCTTTGTGCTGAAACACTGCTTAACATCAAGAGCAGCAAAGCAAAAATTGCAAATACTTTTCTCATTTTATATTCCTCCACGCCTCTCGACGTGAAACTGGTTAAGACGTTATATTATAAATAAGGAAGAGTAAGTTTCGAAATGATTTGAAATTACTTTTAGACGAGAAAAAACTGTTTTTTGGATGAAATTTCGTTTCTCAATTTATCAAAAGATATATAAACATTTTAGAAGTTTCTTTCCTCTATGGGTCTATGGCTCAGCCTGGTAGAGCAGCCGGCTCTTAACCGGCAGGTCCTGGGTTCGAAATTAAAAAGTCATCAAGCTTTTTAACAGAAAGTCCCAGTGGACCCATACACGCCCCGCTGGTGCAGTCCAAGGGTTTAGCCCCTTGACAACAAGCCGCTTCCCTTCGGGCGCAGGAATCCTAACGGATTCATCAACACTATGCCCCGCTGGTGTAGTCCGGTAACCTTTTGGGCAAGCCAAAAGCTTAACCAAAATTCGTACCGCATAAAGCAGTACAGGTTGGATAACCAATCATCTTGCCCTCTCGCGGCGAGCAATCAGAGATTGTTGAGGTCTCTGTTCCCAGAGACAGGCAAGGACACGGGTTCGAAACAATGGTTTCGCCCATTGACGACGAGATCCTTCCCTTCGGGCGGAGGATTTACTTCGCAAATCGAAACCACTAGCGAAAGTCCCGTGCGGGGCATTTTTTCTATACTACAACCTAGCAAACTCATTTATAAGAAGAAGTTCGAAAAAAAAAAAATCGCAATCAAAGTTACAAAGATTCGAAGTCGTCGTAGTTTTCGTCGTAATCTTCCGAATCATCTTCCTCGTCGGAAAAAACTGGTTTATTGAAATAGGCCATTTTCAAAACCTACGAGTTACTCACTATATAATGAAGTCAAATATTAAAAGGTTTTGGTTTATAACGCCAATTAGCTTGTTTTCTTTACAAAAAATTTATATAATATCTTTCTTATTACTTCTAAAGAAGAGGGGTGAGAAATGCTTAGAGTTCTGCAATATGATGGGGATTCCGACGCTGTTTCAGAGGTTTCTATAGATGAGATGGACTTTCACAAGCTGAAATGGCTTGACTGTTATGGTCCTAACAAAGAAGAAGTCGAGGAAGTCAGAAAAATAATAAACATTCCTGAAAACGAGTTTGACAGATGCATTGATGAGGATGAGAGACCAAGTGTAACTAAACTTGAGCACTTCTCTTTGATAATTTTCAAGAGTCCTTTCAAGAGTGAGAAGCATTCATCAACTACTTCTTTCTCAATGCTGATATCTAATAATCTTCTGGTTACTTTTAGAAGGAGAGAGCTTGAAGGTTTAAGTAGTATTTGGAATTTAGAAGAGAAGTCAAGAAAAAAAGTGTTCAAGAAAGGCACCAGCTACATCGCTTACCAGATCTCTGAGAAGATAATGGATGATTATTTCAAGATTCTCGATGATATTGAAAAGGATATAAACATTATTGAGAAAGATGTTTTTCACAATCCTGATAAGAAGACAGTGATGAAAATATTCTCTCTGAGAAAAACACTGGTTTACTTCCATAAATCACTATCTACTAACAGGGACGTGGTGTCAAGCATAGACAAGGAGTACGCTGAGAAGATTGATCCCTCCCAGATAAAGAATTTCAGATATGTTTATGATGACATTGTTCAACTTATAGATATGGTAGCTACTTACAGAGATATACTGACAAGCTCTCTAGATATCTATCTTAGCAGTGTGTCCAACAACCTTAATATAATAATGAAGAGAATGACTGCTCTTGGCTCATTGGTTCTCGTCCCTACATTCATCACTGGTTTGTATGGTATGAACTTCAGATTCATGCCTGAAATAACTTGGAAGTATGGATACATCTTCGCCTGGCTCCTGATAATAGGCTCTATAATCTTCCTTTTCTCATATTTCAAGAAAAAAGACTGGTTCTAATCAAAAATTTTATATTTTTGGAAAACAAAAACAGAAAAGTTTTCTTTTTAGCAATAAATTTATATATGAATAGCGTCATAAAACATTGTAAGTGACCACAAAAAGAGGTGTATAGTGACCAGCATATTTTTTGACATAGGAATTATCATAATATTTGCCACCATTCTTGGCTATATTGGAAGGCTTCTGAAACAGCCTTTGATTCCCCTTTACATACTCGCAGGTCTAATCATAGGCCCTGTCGGCCTTGGTTGGATAACTGATTATGAAGTTATAGGAACACTATCAGAGATAGGAGTTGCATTTCTATTGTTCGTCGTTGGTTTAGAGCTTGACCTCAGAAAGCTCAAAGATGTTGGTAATGTAGTCATAACCGGCAGTATAATACAGATAGTAGCTATGTTCTTAATCGGCATATCTGTCGGTGTCTGGCTCGGCTTCATAGGAGAGGAGCTGATATATTTAGGATTGATAGTGAGTTTCAGCAGCACCATGGTGGTTATTAAGTTATTAGCAGACAAAAACGAGCTAGACACTCTCCATGGAAGGATTGTGATTGGAATCCTGCTGATGGAGGATTTGTTTGCAATACTAGCAATATCATCACTTCAAACCATAAGCAACTTTTCTCCTTTGTTACTTCTAGAAGCCATCTTCAAAGTATTCGGCATCATAGCTTTAGTCTATGTAAGTGGAAGATTTATATTTCCAACTATCTTCAAAGTAGCTGCGAGGTCACAAGAGATACTGTTCTTAATAGCAATAACTGTCTGTTTCTCATTCGGAATGCTAGGATTAGTATTAGGATTATCAATAGCAATCGGCGCATTCCTAGCAGGAGTATCATTAGCAAACCTTCCATACAACCTCGAAATAGAGAGCAAAGTGAGATCATTAAGAGATTTCTTCTCAACAATATTCTTTGTATCACTAGGAATGGGACTTGTTTTCACCAATATAACTAAATGGTTACTCCCACTAATTATTCTAACAGCAATAATCATAATCTTCAAACCACTGCTAATAACGACCATTCTTAGCTTCTTCGGATACAAGAGAAAAACAGCTTTCATGACAAGCACGACTCTTGCCCAAACATCTGAGTTCTCACTCATAATAGTGGCACAAGGAGCCATATTAGGACATATAAGCAATGAATTCCTGTCAATAACAACAATCTTAGCGACTATAACCATCACAATCTCTACTTATTTCATAAAATTCGACAGCCAGATATACGAGAAGTCAAAGAAATATCTGCGATTCTTTGAGAGTTTCAGCAAGACAAACAGAGAACTAACATACATGGATGAGCACCCAGTACACAAAGTGGTGTTAATAGGCTATGACAGAATGGGTTACAGCATCGCTAAGTCACTAAGAAAAATGAAAAAACATTACTTAATAGTAGACTTTAACCCGGATATAGTAAAGAGACTCATAAGAGCGAAGCAGCCATGCATATACGGAGATGCTGGTGATATTGAAATACTTGAAAAACTCAAGCTACATCAAGTTGAGATGGTTATCTCCACAATCCCAGATGTAAATGCAGCTAAGCTATTGATAAAAAAAATCAGGCACGTTAATGCTCATTCTATAATAATAGTAACAGCAATGGACATAGAAGATGCATTGAAATTATATGACGAAGGAGCAGACTACGTCATAATGCCTCATATTTTAGGAGGAAACCATATGGCAATAATGCTTGAAGACATATCATACGACTTAGACAAGCTCATAGAAACAAAAATAGACCATATAAGAGAGCTGAAAGAGAGAAAAGAAGTCCACTACCACCATTAAGCGAAAATATTATAAACTGATAAAACCGAAGATTATACAGGAAAAATGTCAGAATATTCAAAAAGTATGCTAAAATCTGGATTCGTCAACAAGAATGGAAAAAAAATCAAGGCAAAGATGTCTTATAAGGAGTGGAAGAAGTACGTTGACAGAATTTCTGATGACGAAGCAGAAAAATTAGCTGATGAGGAATACGCTGAGGAAGGAAGACTTGAACCAGCTCTTGGAAAAGGATTCGAACAGTACTTCTCAACAGGATACCCTCCACCTGATAAGAGATACCAGCTAATGCTTGAATCATACAATTTTTCTATAGAAGAAATGTACTTCTGGATCATAAGCCAGCTTCGAAGAGACCAAGGATATCACACATTTTACAAGATAACAGATATATTCTCAGCGTCTGAACAAAGCTCGTTTTGGGGAGCTGCTCATAATAGATTGAAACTCCAGCAAGATAACGTGAGTCAATATCTGGTCACAATTGGGAAGATGGTAAAAGACCTCTTCCAAATTGTAAGAGAATTAAGGATAATCGATGAGAGATTGGAAATATATAACAACTGGGAGGAACTAAAGAGCGCAGACATAACCCTAAAAGGACTATACATAGATCTTGTCGAGGGAGCAAGCAAAAATCCTGCATCAGTATACGGACTGGCGCAGCAGGTAGGATTTACAATACTTCCAGACCTTTTCTTCAACACTCACGTCTTCAAAGCAGAAGATGTTGATAAAGTCGTTGACGCAATGAAGTATAACAAAGCAGTAAAGAATGTTTTGAAAAGAAAACTAACTTCATACATAATCTGGAAGAACAAGACTGACAAAGAACTCAAAAACAGAAGAAGGTTCCAGATAAAATACTTAAGGCAGCACTGGGTAGTTATCAAGATGTACATGGACTGGATAAAACCATATCTCAGGAATATAAAAAGGATGCAGATGAGCGAGAAGCATATCGAAAGCGTTGACATAGTATCCGCATTCGAGAATTCTCTGACTGAAATAGAATTCATGACTGTAAAGCCAGCATCAGGAGGAGTACACCCTGTTATCATAGCAAGCTTCAACTACAGAACAAGACCTGAGATGACCTTCCAGCAAGATCACTACGCACATAGAGGACCTATACATGTTGGAAGAGTTAAAATGGAATTAAGATCATACGGTTGGACAGATGAAGAGATAGAGAAATACCGAAAGTATAGAAGAGAGGAAAGCATGAACCTATTCAGCGTAATAGATGAATCCGTAAAAGCAGCTATGGAAGCACTAGGTGATGAATTAGAGAGATATCTAGCAGAAGAAGGTGAACCTATAGAAATATCTGAACCAGAAAAATCTGAAAAAAAGAAGATAATAAGACACTGGGGAATATTAGACCCATTCATAGGAGTAGTTGGAGGAATATGGGAACTCTTCACAGCTCTAATACCAATTCCAGAGAGAAGATCTGGGAAAAAATCAAAATCTGCTTCAAAGCCTTCAAAAGTAAAAATAAAATCTGCTGAGAGAACCGCAAGAGTTAATATGTGGCTCACATACAAGAACTATAAGAAATCCAAACGAATGATCACATGGTAATAGATGACAGAAGAAGAGAATGGCTTGAAAATCTCAGAGCACTTAGGAGAAAAAAAGAAAAAGAGCTTAAAGAATTAGAAGAGAAAAAGAAAAAAGAGCTAGAAGAAGCAGAAGAGATGCTCCAAGCAGGCGTTGAAGAGCTCACTGCAGAAGAAGAAGAGATACTTGAACGCCTAAGAAGGGAGATACCTGCTCTGAGAGAGATTGCTGAAGAGACAGCCAAGAAAGAAGAAATAGCAGAAGGGGTAACCCTCGAAGAAACAGTTGCTAAAGAAAAAGTATCAGAAGAAGCAAAAGAGAAAGGAGGTCCAATATACGGAGCGCCTATTGAAGAAACACTCGCTACAGTATACCAAAGAAGCAACTACAATATTTACAATGAACTGAAAGGCACATTAGAGAAGGTTCAGAGAGGCGAATATCTTTCCCAAGCAGAAAAAAGCGCCTTCTACAAAAGACAGGAGGAATTCGAACGATTCAACCAAGAAATAGAAGCAGACCCCTTATTCCTACAAGACAAAGACCCATACGAATACATAAATAGGTCTAAACAAGTGATTGACAGCATCGAAAAACAACTGTCGCAATACAAAACATAAAAATGATCTTTACAAACGGATACTATCACGCTTTGGACAGAACAGAATACGCGTTATCTGAAAAAGGGGATTGGGTAGAGCAACCAATAGAACTTACCACAGGAGAGCAACCTTTAGACAAAGACGAGATGGAACCTGAAAGGGTAGGAACATCCTTGAATCCATTCCAACATCAGCTCCAAGCATTAAGTGCTAAGATAAAAGAAGGAGCAGGAAAAGTAGAATTTGAATTCTTCGGAGCAGGCAAAGGACAGAAGGAAAGAGCAACTCCTGAAAGTTTTGATAGCGAAGAGAGAAGAGAGATGAGGGAACTAGCAGAGATAAACGAGGTAGAGAGCAGCACACACGCTACAGTAGCAGTTACTGGCTTAGCAGGCTTTGATCCACAGAGAGGATTCGAAGAACAGATGCGCGACCAGAATGTTAGAGAGATAAAAAAAGCTGTCGAGTTTGCGGCAGATGCATCAACAGGCGGCGCAATAGTAGTTCACACAGGTGAATGGAACAGGCCAATAATTGACCACCACGGACATGAAATAGAAGGAGGAATAAAATATGAATTCACAGGGTATGAAGGTGAAGAGAAGAAAGCGCCTATAATGGTAGTTGATGACAGGACAGGTGAGCTAAGAGCTATGAGGAAAGACACACCTGTTTATGAACCAGTATTTAAGACAGTCGAAGATTATGAGAAAGAAAACGGTAAAAAAGTCATTGGCACAAGAGACAAATACGGAAATTTATATGAAGAAGATGATTGGATTGGTGTCACTGGAGACGTTGTTAAGAGAGACTGGGAATTTGACAGAAATAAAGCAGAAACAATGTTCAAAAGAGTCCCACACTGGAATCCAGAACAAACCAATTTCAAAACAATCGAAAGAAACTGGACATACTTCCTGGAAAAAGCAATGAGATGGAACGAGAGAAACCCAGGCAAAGAATTAACACCTGAAGAGATATTCGCAAAGACACAGTATATGAACCAGGTACTACAAGCAAAAGGTTCATCACTTTACCACGCAAGATTCTATGAACGAGAGAAAGAAGCTAAAGATGCAGCATTAAAAGCATTAAGATTTTATGAGAAACTAGATAAATCTCTCTCAGAAGAAGAGAAATATAAACTTATGACGAGACAGGGGTACTTCAATACATATAGTGAATTTATACCACCAAAAAACATTTCTGTACTCGAGCATTTAAACGAAATCGTGAAGAACCATGAAGACTCTATGAGATACACACATGAAGCATCTGCAGCAGCTGATGTCCAAGCAACTCAGTTCTATGAGGCGATGGAACACGCGAAGTCATTGGATAAATATGGCCTTAAAAAATCATCAGAATCCATAGCAGAGCTTGGTATAATGGCATGGCAGAAATACGAGAAGAACAAAGACCATCTAAAAGAAGCACTATACATTGCTCCTGAGAATTGGCACCCAAACCAGTTCGGAAGCCACCCTGACGAGCTTTTGAAAATGGTGGATGGAGCAAGAAATGAGATGATCAAGAGACTCTCCCCAAGCTTAGGGAGAGAGAAGGCAGAAGAGCTGGCACAGACACATATAAAGACAACAATAGACACAGGACATCTAAATCTTTGGAAATCTCATTTAAAGAGAAAAACAGATGAGAACGGAGTTCCAATTGAGAGCGATGAGGAATTCAACAAAAGATTTGCTAAATGGTCTGTTGAAAAACTAAAGAAACTACACGAGGCAAAAGCGATTGGCCATGTTCACCTGACAGATAACTTTGGATACGATGATGAACACGTACACATTGGAAAGGGTAATGCACCTGTTAAGGAAATGGTGGACTTCCTAACAGAGAAAGGTTACAAGGACTTCATAGTAGAACCTGGAAGCTTTAACCCACAAACAGTTCTTCCAGAAGCTTGGTCATTCTTCGGAAGCCCAGTATACAGCGTGCCAACTGCAGGCCAAGCAGGAAGATTCAGCGAGATTCACAAGAGACACTTCGGATACGATGCACCACCACTATACATCGTAGGAGCATACGCCCCAACAAACGAGTGGAAAATCTGGTCAGAAGTCCCATTAGAGTAAAATTTATATAATATACTATTAATTACCCTTTAAGGGAAGAAGAGGTGCATAGTTGGAATTCAAGATAGAGAAGAAAAAAAAGAAGAATGTCGAGAAATACGAGAAAAGCGATATTGATATAGCATACACTTTTTCTAAGAAGGTTTACAAGGAATTCGGGAAACTCATAAAAGCAATAATCATATTCGGAAGTGCAGCCAGGAAGAAAAAAAAGTCCAAAGACATTGATATACTTCTGATCATTGATGACATAACCATTGCATTGACAAAGGAACTTGTGCAGACATACAGGATAATAGTTGAAAAAATCATTGTAAACACATCCACAAAGCTGCATGTAACAACACTTAGGTTCACTAATTTCTGGGAGTATGTAAGGTCAGGTGACCCTGTAGCTGTAAACATACTGAGAGATGGTTACGCCCTTGTAGACACTGGATTCTTTGAACCATTACAAGCCCTTCTTTACCAAGGAAGAATTAGACCAACACCTGAATCAGTGTGGGGATACTTCAACAGGGCTCCTCAAACATTGTTGAACTCGAAGTGGCATATCTTACAAGCAACTGTTGATTTGTACTGGGCAGTGATTGACTCAGCACATGCAGCTCTTATGAAGATGAACGAGGTGCCACCATCACCAGAGCATGTTGGAGATATGTTGGAAGAGAAACTTGTCAAACCAGGATTATTAGACAAGAAGTATCCGAGAATTATGAGAAGATTCTACGATATAATGAAGATGATAACTGCCCGTGACATAAAAGAGATTTCTGGAGAGCAGTATCAAGAATACCTAAAAGAAGCTAATGATTTTGTTAAAGCTATGCAAGAATTTATAAAAAAATAATTATTTTCTAACCTTATGAAGAAGAAATCATTACAACAAATCCAAGATTATTATGAAACCCTAGGATACAAAGGAGACAAGCTAAGAAAAGTTCTAGACAAAGATAAGGAATATCAGAAAATAATCAAAGAAAGAAAACAAAAATTAACCAAACATTTCAAAATAACCAAGAAGGAGAAGAAAAAATATGTTCTGTCAACAGATGAAGATTTTGAGATCTTAGCTAAATGTAAACAACTAGAAAAATTAAAACTAACAAAAGATGATAAATCTTTAGTAGAATTTCTTAAAACACAATTAGAAGATGATTGGAGAAAACCATTACTTAAGAAACTAAATAATCTTCTTAGAAAATACAAAAAATAAAAGAAAAAAAATTAAATTTAAACTCTTATCAAGAACTTCACCACTAGTATTACGATTATAACCAACACTAGTACGTTGGCTAATACTAGCAATACTGTTCCCCAGACACCAAACTCTAAACCAGCAGATACACCTTCTCCAGCGCCTGCATCTACGAATTCTAAATCCTCTTCTTCATCGAGTTCATCGCCGTCTGTCACTACTTCAATTCCTGTATCCTCTTCCTCCTCTTCCTCAGGAAAGCATCCTGAAGGCACTGTGAAGTATACGTATTTCTTGTGTGTCTGCTCATCGAAGTCCTGGAAAGCTTTTATTTCTATTACATGAACTCCTGAGTCTGCATTGTCTGGAACTGGTATTGTGTAAGTCCTTGTTATCTCGTCATCCTCATCAATCTGAAGATTTGAAACTCTCTTTTCATAGTTAAGAGTGTCTGCTACTATCTCTACTGCTGCATCATCTTCATCCTTCGTACCTACATTTGACAATTCTAGTCTCAGGTCAAAGGAGTCCTCTCCACATCTTAAGGTTTCAGGTATCAACTCAGATTTTGTTATTAAGATACCTTCCTCCTCCAGGTCAAACTCTATGGTCCATATCTCACCGTGGGTTGCCCCGTTCTCATCTTCTCCTTCCACAGTTATTGTTATGTCATATGTGTCTTCACTAGCATCTTTATCAATTGTGAAAGAAAATGTCACAGTATCTTTCTTACCGTCCTTTATCTTCGAGATGTCATCATCCTCGTCAATATCATCAAGGTCACTTTCGCCTTCCACAGTTATTTCTATATCTTCTATATCAATAGTGCTATGAGTGTTCTTTAGCTCAATAGTCATCTCTATCTCTGCTGCTGGGTAAACTTTAACGTCATCACCATCATCAAGGTTTGTATCATCACCATTCACTGTTACGTCAACATCTCTTATAACTAAGTTATTCTCAGCTTGCATGCTTAGTGTTGATGTTGCTGTGACTGTGTTTCCACCGCCTGTTCCTGTTGCTGTTATTGTTCCTAAATTATCAACTCCTGCATCATGGTCATCAGGGACGTATCCTGTAACAGTCACTGTTGTGCTTGCTCCTGCTGCAAGACTTGCAATAGTTGTTTGAGAGAGTCCAATATTGTAAACAGAGGCTGCATTTGTACTTAATGTTATGCCTGTTATATCACCTGTTCCTGTGTTTGTAACAGTAAGTGTTGCACTTGCATTCTGTTCTCTTTCCTGAGAGCTACTTCCAAGTGTGACAGCTGACAATGACAAACTCCATGCCAAAGCATTTACAGTTATAGTCATAGTTTTAGAGTCAGATGAATCATTATCTGATGCGTTGAACCTCACACTATAAGTTCCTGCATCACCAACACTTGTTGCCCAAGTATATTGGGAGCTGTTATCACTGCTAGCTGCTAATGTTAACGAGCTAAAGTTAGTCCACCAAGTTGTGCTTCCATTATCTGGACCAGCTGTTAGGTTTATATCGATTGTTACTGTATCACCTTCAGTAGCAGTAACATCAGATATTGTTGGTAATGTCGGCTGTGCATTTACTGCTAAAATTGCCAATAAGAATATTGCCACAAACATCAAAACTTTCTTCATTTTCATGTACCCCCTACAAGGTTTTTCCATTTAAGAGTGATGATTAAAAATAATAATTATAAAGTAGTATATAAAGGTTTTCCTTTTTTGACAAAAAAAGACCAGAAAATTATTTTTTGCTTGTATCAAAAACATCGCTTAAATCAACTTTAGATTCAGTCATGCTATCAATTTCCTTCTTTCTCTCCTCTTCACTCTTCTGCTCGGATTGGATCTCAACCGTCTTATCAACCTCGAAACCATCATCAGAAGGTTTCTCTTGAGAAGGTTCTGTAGGAGTAACTTGTTCTGGCTCTGGTTGCACTTCTTCAACAGGAGCTTGCACTTCTTCAGGTTCAGAAATGCTTATGTCTTCATCAACCTCTTTTTTCGCAGACTCAGAATAAACTCTATTAGCATCTTCATCCATCAATTCCTTAACTGATTTATCAGAACTAATATCTCTGCTAAAACTATCATTAATCAGACCTTCCTGCTTTTTGAATAATTCCTCTTTATCAAAGCTTCCAGGAACATCCTGTGATTCTTCTTCAACAGGTTTAGACTCTTCAGGAACTACTCTAGAAACAACTTCTTCAGTAGCAGTTGATTTGTCAGGTTCAGCGTGTTGCTCATCGTATGACTTCTGAATCTTAGCCTCTGTTGAAGTCATCCTTTCAGCCATTCTTATCGCTTCTGTTTCAGAAGCTGCAAGTCCATTACTCCTCAGGGTTTCTGCCAATTTCTTAACTCTGTCATCCTTCACATTCTCAAAAGCCATAATACACACCTTTTTATATTAGTATACTAAAATATATACTGAATGTAACAACCAGTATTTATATGTTGCGGTTTTGCAAAGCAAAAACGCAACTCAAATTAAGCACAGATAAGAATTAAATCGATTTTCTCATCAATTGTTTTCTTAACACTAAAATTCTTCTCAATAAAATCTTTTATGTCATTAAATTTCTTTGAATTCTTTAGAACAGTGAAAGCAAATCTATCCTTTCCAACCCTTTTTATCTCCAACAAACCAGTTTTATAATTATCAAAGTTATGGATTGAAGTTACTGAAATCACAACATCGAAATGATTGTCTGGGAAAGGAATATCTTCTGCTTCACATCGTATTGTTTCGAAAGAACATTTCTTGAGAAGTTCTTCAGAAGGATCAAGACCTATGATTCTGCAATCAAAAACTTCTGCAACAAAACCTGGACCACATCCTACGTCAAGCATCAAATCTTCAGGCGCAATACGAAGATTATCTTTTATTATTCTTAACTTCTTTAACTGCTCTTCTTTGTAAAGCTCTTCATATCCCTCTGCTATTTCATCAAAGTAGGTTCTCATGACGAAGGACGAAAACAATAATCTTTATAAAACATTTGTGGTTTTCCCAAATGACGCTTCAGCGTCGCGACCAGAGGGAGCTTGCTTTCCCTCAAGGCTTTTGCAAAGGCTTGGGCCCATAGTCTAGTGGCTCAACGGTTTCGCCCGTTGACAACGAAATGCTGCATTCGCAACTAACGTTGCTCAACCACACGGTGAAAACGTTCCACAAATGACGTCGCCTCGACACGGCGGAGGTCGGGAGTTCGAGTCTCCCTGGGCCCATACCTTTATAACCACTAATAAGTGACGAAAATAGAAAGTTTTATAAATAGAAGGAATTTTTCTAAAAAACATGAACTTAGACATAGAAACTCCGAAAGAAAAAGAAAGTTATCAAAAAAATCTTGGACGCGTAGTTGACTTAACAGAACAAACATTGCAAAAAATTATTCCAGCCAAAGGAGAAGACACAGTAATCAACGAAGCAGACACTCAATTACACTCCCTTGGAAATATTCTAAACTTGGGAGAATCATATGTACCAGATGTTCTTAACTCTTTGATTGCCAGAGCAACACAATTAAAACAAGAAGGAAACCCTTTATACAGGAAAATAGGTGAATTTGTTGAACAAATCATATCTGTATCAGAAGATATACCTGAAGACCAAACAGATGCATACATCAAAGGTTCCCTTGCCTACAGAGTAAATGAACTTCTTAAATTTGATTAATTAGTCTCTACTCATTATTTCTAGCATAGATGCATATGCAGGTCTTGTTATGAAAACACCTGCAGAAACTCCTAAGATTGTTGTTATTGCAAAGCCTCTCAACAATCCAGCTCCTGCAAACCATAATGGTATCATAGCAACCATTGTTGTGAAGTAAGCAGCCAGGATTATGAAGAATGCATTCTTTATTCTGTCCTTCCAAGAAATGTAAACACCTCCTTTTGCCCCTCTCAATATCTCATCAGCGATAACTATCTGGTGATCCACACCTGTTCCTATAGCGATTATTATACCAGCAATAGCTGCAAGGTCAATGTTCCACCCTATGATGGATGCAAGCCCAAGAATTATTATGGCTTCTGAGAGCATTGTTATAACCATTGGAATAGAAACCATAAACTTCCTGTAAACTATGAAGACAACAATAGCTACAGCAACTATTGCCACCAAACCTATCAGCAACGCGTTTTTCAAGAACTGCTCTCCCAAGATTGGAGATATCGTGTCAGTCTTAACAATGTTCAGCTTCACAGGAAGACTCCCTGTTATAAGCACTGTCTGTAAGCGCTTCATGTTATTAAGAGCGTCAAGAGTAGCTTCCTGCTGGGTTCCACCAAATCCGCCACCAGAAATCGATATATCAGTGACAGCGTTTCCTCTCAACTCTGCACCTATTCTCAAAGTATCTACCAACTGATTATCCAAGTATAACTCCAAAGACTCATTTAGATAACTCTCAGCACCTTCTGCAACTACTGATAAACTCATAGTGGCATCAGCTTGCTTCTGTGCAGCTTCAGGACTCAAGGATATACTAAACCTGAACCTGCAAGCCCAACCATCACCTGACTGACCACAAGCTGCTGAAGGATCTATACCTGAACACTCTGCTCTTCTACAAACATATGTTATGTCATTTCCTCCTTTAAACGCTGTCTGACCAGCAACCTTTGCCTCGAATTTTCCTTGCTTAGCCAGTAATTCCCTGACTTCTTCCTTGTTAGCACCTGCAATCTCTACAATAATGAATTCTTCACCTTTAAGATCACTGGCCACTCTAACACTTACATCACTCAAACCATAAACATTCAATCTTTCCTTGATATTTGACACCACAATCTCGATATCCTCTGCTCCAACCTTCTCCTCCGGCTTTAGAATAACTCTTGTTCCTCCTGAAAGATCTAATCCTTTTCTTATGTTGTTCTGTGGTGCATCATAAACTACAAGTCCAACATCCTCTGTGCCTATTACTTCTTTATGAACTTTCTGCACCTCTCTAGTCACGTTAACAGTCTTGTTAAGTGTCTCATTAAAAATCTCCTCTGTCCTAAACTCTGTCTCATTTAAGACGGTTATGTTATATTCAGGTTTTGTGGTAACTCTATAGAAGCGTTTATTTGTCTGTATTGTGAAAGTCTTGTTTGGAGGTAGATTCTCAACAAAGTCGTAGTAATCCTTAGCAGTCATTATAGGTCTGTTATTTATTGATATTACAGTCTCTTTGCTCATAGGACTACCGCCAGGTCTTGGACTCTCAATAGTTGCTAATGAAGCTGAGCTGTTCTTAGTTACAAACCTAATCGTTGCACCTTCATGCCATGGATTCGGCCTTATGCTGAGAATGGCCAAGATTAGAACAATTATCAGAATGATTATCCTCCAATTCGTAAATAATTTTTTCAGTGTGTTCATTTTATTCCTTTCTTTTCAAGATAATATCTTAGTATCGAAACGTTCTGTATCCAAGTGTTTATTATATCCACAAATAATCCTATGAGTATGATTGTCATTATCTGTTTGATAACTTCAGAATCAGCAAGAATGAGAGCTGCTGTGACTGCAACTATTGTTGACCCGTTCATTGTCAGACCGGTTTTCATAGCTCCATAAACCCTTTTCATAACAGTGCCTTCTGTTCTCTTTAGCACTCTTGTACTTAACAAGATATCAGTATCCACGCTGTAACCTATTAACATCAGGAAAGCAGCTATGCCTGCAGTACCTATCTTCATGCCCATCAAATTAACAATGGCTAAAGTCACAACGATATCAGAGAACGCTGCTAGTATGACTGCTCCGCTCGGCACGAGTGTTCTGAAATACCAGAATACAACCAACCCCATAAAAACAAAAGCAAAGAGAACAGCTATCATTGTCTGCTTGAAGAAGCTTGCACCAAGAGAAGAACCTATCTCCTCTATCGAATACAACTCTTCATCTATTCCAGTTCTTCCTTCCACAAAAAAGATGAAACCCTCTCTCTCATCAGGTGTTATATCAGCTTCTATGATTACTCCTCTCTGAACTCCAAGCTCTGATAACCCTCTAACTACTATATCATTCGCTGGAAACTCAGAGTTAAGAGCAACTTCTAATTCTAATATGCTAATCGGCTCTTCAGAAGGAATTGTAAGTGTTAGTCCTCCTTTCAAAGAGACTCCTCTGTTCATAAAGTCTCCTGTTGTAGCCATGTTTACACCTAGTACTATAAAGGCTAACAACAATAGTATCAAAGGTATTAGTACGAGTCTCTTGTACTGAGTATCATATATCCTTGAGAAAACATTCCTGTACTCCTTCTTTGCAGGTTCTTTACTAACTTCTGGAGCTTCACTTGTGTCTTTAGAGACTTCTACATCGTTCATTACTTTGTGTTTCTTCAGCCTTCTGAGACGTCTCTCCCTCCTGCTCTTAGCCATGCCTGATAGGGTTTAATATAGATTAATAAAAGTTTTGCTTTTAAAAGATGGGAAGATTTATATACCATAATTCCTAAATTCATAAAAAAGAGGCTCCGCATGAAAAAAGGCCAAGTATCTGTCGAGTATCTATTCATACTAACCATGGCGCTAGCCATAATCATACCTGGCAGCGTGCTGTTCTATAACTATTCAAAGGATTCAAACGAGCAGCTTGTTGCCAGCCAAATAAACAGGATAGGAAAAAACATAATCAGCTCTGCAGAGCAGATGTACACTATTGGTAAGGATTCCTGGGTCACGATAGAAGTTAACTTCCCTGAGAGCACAAGAGATGCTTATATAGTGGATGATTCAGAGCTTGTTATCACTTATCAAACCACTAGAGGCTTAACAGAAGCTGTTTTTTTCACAGACATAACTATTAAAGGAGCATATCCTAACACTAATATATCCTCTCAATTCCATCATGGTCATATGAACATAAAAATCGAATCAAAAGGTGATCACGTATTAATTGGGGAAAGAGCTTCTTAAAAAGAGGACAGACCAGCATGGAGTTTGTCATACTAATGACTTTCATGATGTTGATATTCACAGTAACATTCGTAGTGATACAGCAAAAAACTATTGATATAAAAAATACTCAGACAGATAGACAAGTCAATGCACTAGGAAATGTCATAAAGAACGAGGTTGACATGGCCAATTCTGTTCATGAGGGATACAAAAAAAACTTCTGGCTCCCAGATTACATCAACGGGGTAGAGTATTCCATTCAACTACTTGATAATGTAGAAGTAGTGATAAAATACAAAGATAAGGACTACTATGTATTCCTAATCACAAATTTAACAGGACAAATAGACAAGGGATATAATACTATAAAAAAGAACAGTTCAGGAATATTCGTAGAACCAGGCCAGATCTAACTTAGTAAGTCCAATTGATAGGATCTCCTAATGGAGTGGTTTCTTGAATCGTTACATGTCTTCCTGCTAGGATCTGTTTTATCGCTATAGTAACATAATCCACTCTTACAGCTTTTGGGTTGCTCCAATTGTCATCTATCTTGCCTCTATACCTGAGTTTTCTCTCTTCATCAAAAACAAACGCTTCCGGGGTACATACTGCGTCAAAAGAAGTAGCTACCTTCTGGTCTCTATCTTTTAAATAAGGAAAATTAAAACCTGCCTTTCTCGCATACTCAACCATGCTGTAATAGCTGTCGTATGGAGAGTAGGATTCATCATTAGAGTTTATCGCTATGACTTGAACGCTCTTATCCTCAAAGTTTGTCTGAAGACCTACTAAACGCGAGTTATATGCTTGTGAATACCTTGAATTATTAGAAATGAAAACTATCACCAACACTTTTCTAGTTGAGAAGTCATGAACAGAATAACTCTTTCCATCAACGCCTTTCAAAGAAAAACTCCTTATTTTATCACCTATTTTCAAAGGGTCTGACAAGAACAAACCACTCCTCACATCTGCCATAGAAGTACTTATTATATTCATATATTTATATTTTTAGTTTTCTAAATATGTTTCCAAAAAGAAAATTTTAAATAGTATAACCTTTCTAAGTGATAACAAGGTTAGAGAAAGATGGCAGGAATACTCAAACGATTATTAAGCATGTTCTTCAGAAATCTCTTCAAAAAGAAAAAACACGTCAAGCTAGGACTGTATGGTCCTCCAAACGGTGGAAAGACAACGCTTGCTAACAAGATTTGCAAGGACTGGCTTGGCGAAGAGATGGGTGCTGTATCAAATATATCTCACGAGACTCGTGAAATACAGATCAAGGAAGAGATAACCATCAAGAGCAATAGTAGAGAGTTGACATTCAACCTTGTCGATACTCCTGGAATCGCCACTAAGATTGATTATGAGGAGTTCATAAAAGAAGGGTTGAAGGAGAAAGAAGCTAAAACAAGGGCAAAGGAAGCCACAAAAGGAGTTATCGATGCAATCAAATGGCTCGATGATATGGACGCAGTCATAGTAGTTCTTGACGCATCCAAAGACCCTTACACCCAGGTTAATATCACAATAATTGGAAACCTTGAAGCAAGAGATATACCTGTCCTATTGATTGGTAACAAGATAGATCTGAAAAAAGCAGATATCAAGAAGGTACAATCAGCTTTCCCACAGTATGAAGTTATTGGTATAAGTGCTAAGTATGGCAATAATTTAGAAGATTTTTATGAATATTTATTCAAGATAACTACTTAAAAAAAGAGGTATTATATTGCTAACTTTACAATTTATTCCATATGTAGAAATAGAAGGTCTTGACTCAATTAAGCGAATCAATAAGATTTTAAAGCTTGTCAAGGATGAAAAGATAGTTCTCCTAGAAGGAAAACTGAAAAGCCATGAAGAGGCAGAGCTCATTAGCAAGACAATGGAAGAGGTTGATGGCAAGTTCAAAGGAATTGAACTAAGTGTTATCAACCCTGAAAGTACTGACACAAAGGATATATGGCAGAAATTAAGAACCTTATTCATAAAACTCCTTCTTGGAAACAGGGAAGGATTCACTATTATAGGCCCTGCAACCATAATAAAGGAGATCAAAAAGGACCCTGAGAAGATTCAGCTCTTCACTGAAGATTCTCATAAGAAAAGGTGATTTGAATTCCACACCAATGCGTTAAATGCGGATCAATGTATGATGATGGTTCTAATGAGATACTACAGGGATGCAACTGCGGTGGAAAGCTCTTTTTCTACATAAAGAAGAGCGCTATTGAAAAGAAAGAAGAAATAATAAAACTGAGCCAGAAAGAAAAAAAACAGATAGAAGAAGACATATACGACATTATTGGCAGCCAGATAGACCGAGAAAAACCAATAGTCCTTGATATAGAGACCATAAAGATATTGAAACCAGGAAAGTACGAGATAGACCTTGTTAACCTGTTCAAGAAACAACCGCTCATCTACAAATTGGAAGAAGGAAAGTATGTCATAGATTTGATAGAGAGCTTTAAAAAAATGAGCGAAAAATAATGAGCTCACTTTTTTAAATGCCCCAATAAATAAACATATTTATTGATTAGCTTCAAGAAGATGAGCAAGGAAGAATAAGCTTTAAATAAGGTTAACAGTTTTTTTGTTCTATGATTGTAGATGTTCATGCACACTTGGAATTTGATAATTTTGAGAAAGACAGGGATGAAGTAGTTAGAAGAGCTGATAAAGCGGGTGTTGTTGCTGTTATCTGCAATGGCACAAATCCAGACTACAACAGGAAGATATTAGAGCTTTCTAAAAAGCATAATATTATCAAAGCTGCCCTTGGTTACTATCCATGCGAATGTGACAAGGTTTCTGAAGAAGAGATTGACAAAGAGATAGAGTTCATAAGAAATAATAAAGACAAAGTAATAGCTATAGGAGAAGTTGGTTTAGACAAGAAACATGATCATGACTTTGAAAAACAAAAGAAGTATTTTAGAAAATTCATAGAACTAAGCAAGGAACTTGATATTCCAATTATAGTCCACTCAAGATTTGCAGAGGAAGAAACAATCAATATTCTTGAAGAAGAAAAAGCAACAAAAGTCCTGATGCACTGCTTCTCAGGCAACAAAAAGCTTGTTGAGAGAATAATAAAAAACAAGTGGTACCTGTCAATACCATGCAATGTTGTCAGAAGCCAGCAATTCCAAGAAACAGTTAAGATGTGCCCCTTGAACCAAATATTGACAGAGACAGACTCGCCATTCCTGACATATGATCCAAGCATTGAAAGAAACGAGCCAGCTTACATTATCGAAAGTTTAAAGAAGATTGCAGATATAAAAGGATTGAATGTTGAAGAACTAAAGAAGATAATATATACTAATTATCAGAGGTTGTTTGTTTAATTTGGTTGGCTTAATACCTCTTCATAAACACTTAATTGTTTATTAATAAATGAATCCAGAGAGAATTTTTCCTTAACAAATCTTCTACCGTTTTCGATCAGGAAACTTCTTGTTTGGCTGTCATATACTAACATCTTTAGACTATTCGCCAATTCATCAGTATTACCTTTTTCAACTAGTAATCCAGTTTTATTATTCAATACAACATCTGGAATCCCTCCACTATTATATGCTACAACTGGAACACCCATAGACATTGCTTCAATAGAAATTAACCCTAAACCTTCTGAATAAGATGGAAATACCATAACATCTGAAGCAGAGTAAGCATCCCTAAGATCTTCTCTGGAAAGAGGTGTTGAAATAATAAACCTGTCACTTAATCCACTAACCTCAACTTCATCTTTTAGAAAATTTACAAAGTCTTGATGAATATGACTCCCAAATAATAAAAATTTATAATTAATTTTCCCATTTAATCTTTTAGCTACAGATACTAAATCTTGTTGACCTTTACCCATATAAAATCTGGCAGGATATAAGAAAATCTTTTCTCCATTGAGATTAAAACTCTCTCTAAACCTATCAGGATCTGCTTTTTCTCTTGAAAAGAATTCGAGATCAACAGGATCACCAATTACTCTGGGATTACTAACCATTGCATCACAGGATGAACTGCTCACACCAAGATTTATGGTTGAAAAATAGGAAGTCACATAAGTACATGTAGAGGCAACTAATTCAGTGCTCATTTTTCTCCTATGAGCTCCATGATAAGTAACTACCACTGGAACTCTATGTCTGTTTGCCATTAAAACAGAGACTGGACCAATTGGAACACAAGGTGAATGAATATGCATGATATCAGCCTGCTTTTCACTCAGAAGAGAATTTAATGTTTTGAATAAATTTAAAATAGTTGAAGGATTAAAATAATGAATCCTTGAAATATCTTTATATACAGGATAATAATGAATGTTCTCAACTTCTGGAAGTTTTTCTACAGAATTTTTGTCAGGAGTAAAATACACAATTGATATATCATAACCTTCTTTTACAAGAGAGTTATTTAAATCCTTAAGGACTATCTCTAAACCCCCTACATCATCATATGCTTGTGTTACTTCAATAAGGGATATTTTATTAGTCATAAAAAGAAATAAATCAGACAAAATATATAAATCTTTCTATTTTTTGTCACTTATAAATAGTAATAACTTGATAAAAAGAAATATAAAGCTTTAACTTTTTTCTCTTGACGCGAAGCGTCGCGACCAGAGGGAGCTTGCTTTCTCTCAAGGAATCAAAAAGCAAAGCTTTTTGGTCTCTCAAAAAAAGCTTTTTTGAAAGCTTTCGCAAAGGCTCGGGCCTGTAGTCTAGTGGTTTATGACGTCGCCTTCACATGGCGGAGGTCCCCGGTTCGAATCCGGGCAGGCCCATTCTTATCAAAAAATATTTATATTCAAACAAACAACTATTCTCTGATGGAAATCAAAATTGATACAAAAAAAGATTCTGTTGAAGACATAAAGAAAACAATTGACTTCTTGTTAAAATTTGTGGAGGTAGGTGAAAGAGGAACAAATGATATCCCAACAGTTGGAGAAGGAGCATTCAACATGTTCGGAGATTCAAGCAAAGATTCTGATAAAAAAGATGACGATGATTCCTCAGGGGTCACAATCGTTGAATACTAATAGTAAATTCTGAAACCTTAGAAAAATATATAAATATTCTACAAATTACTCACAAAAGAAGAAGATGACAAAGTACAAGATTAAACACGACATTGGAGAATGCATTGGTTGCGCTGCATGTGCAGCAATTTCAGATAACTGGGAGATGGTCGAAATTAACGGTGAAGAAAAGGCCAAGCCCAAAAAAGGAGAGATTGACGAGTCAGAACTCGAAGATAACAAAGAAGCAGCAGAATCCTGCCCGGTGGAAGTAATCCACATTGTAGATACTGAAACAAAAAAGAAAATAATATAATCTTCTAATAAAATTTTTAAATCTGTTTTTACTATCTTTCTATATGATAATCTGGCTTTGCGATAAATGCGGATGCGAATTAAAACAAGAAGATAAACCAGATAGATGTCCTTTATGTATGAGAAGAGATGCTGAATTCGAAAAGATAGAGAAGAAGGATCCAGATATAGAAGAGAAAGAAAGCACTAAAAAGTATGAAGAGATCGTTGATGAACTTGAGAAATATAGTGAGGATTGCGAGCCAGAACAATCAAAATATTCTGTAGAATACTAAACATTATCTTTCTGTAATCTCAATTTTACTCCCATCTAACATAATCAATGTTGATGGTCTGCCTTCAATAACTCCTTCCTCAATAAATATATCAACACCTTTCTTCAGATTAGGATCCAAATCATCCAAGCAAGTCAGGAAGTTATGACCTGAAACATTGGCAGAAGTAGTTACTACTGGAACACCCATCTCAGTCACTATCTTAGAAAACCAATTATTAGGGATTCTCACACCAAGTGTTTTCCCATCTAGATTAACGTTATTTGCGACTGCTTTTTTATTCTTCAGATTCATAATTAGAGTGTAAGGTCCCGGAAGCTTACCAATCCAGAAAGCTGCTTTTTTATCAACATCACAGTTTTCTTCAACCCACTTTTTTGAAGGAGGTATAACTGAGAAAGGCATGCCAAACCTTTTCTTAAGCATTCTAAGCCTAGTAACTAAGTCTTTATTTTCGGCATTACAACCAATACCATAAATAGTGTCTGTTGGATATATAAAGATAGCCTCCATGAGCTTTCTAATAATAAAACGCTTTTGAGCTAAAAACTCCTCTTTATTCACTATTTCCATAGAAAAAGAGAATGAATCATCATTTAAAAAATTACCTACTAAGATTCTCCCTTCGGACACTTTGTTGCCAGTAGAAGACATCCAAGAAGTCAACCCTATTCATGTAAGAGTTCCAATCCAAATATTTTTTCTTTCTGAACATCTTTAATAACCTCTTATAAAGCTAGTAAAAGCTTTTTCTTCGTTTGGAAGTATTAGATCATGCTCTAACACTATCTTTGCGATTTTTTCAGGATAATAGTCATATCTTGTATCTTCTGCAATCACTATTTAGTCACCTCATAACCAAGTATCGCTGTGCTGAATATCAAAGCTATCGACAGTTCTTTTTGTCAAATCTCTTATCTGTTTGTAAAATAAATCTTCAATCATTTCTGTTGACATGCTGCATCACCTCTGGACATTGGCAACATGTAAGAAATAGTCTATTTCCTTTAAATACTTGGCGCGAGAATGTCCAGTGTTCTCGACGAGAAAAAGCTTAAAAATAAAGTGTCCAGTGGTCAAAACTCTGTCAATTTTTTCTCAACTATAGTGGTGGTTCCGCCTTTACCCATACTCTTTGTGGTTTTTATGAACTTGTTTTCTGAAAGTTTTTTTATCTTTCGCTGAAAGGTCTTGTAGCTTGACTTTCCGCCTTTCTTCTGGTAAATCTCAAATAACTCACCAATCTTCTTGCCAGAGTTCTCCTTTACTACATTGTAGATGAACTTTGTCTCATCCTCAAGTTCTTCGCTGTTCTTGATTGTGAAGTCATCAAGCTTTGATAAAGCATTTTTCACATCCTCAACTTCTATGTTTCTCTTTGCTTTCTCCTCTGCTGCATAGGCAGATTCCTTTAACAAGAACAAACCAGAACGTATATCTTTCAACTCCCCTGCTTTTTTGGCAACGATGTTAAAAGCTTCGTCACTCCATACACCCTCTGGAAAGGCATAAGACAATCTATCCCTTAATATTGAAGCTGTCTCTTCAGGAGTATACTGCTTGAACTCCATCTGCTCAGCTGTTAGTCTTGATCTTACTCTCTCATCAAGCTCAGAGATCCAATCCTTATAATTAGTTATTAATAGAATCGTTTTCCTATAAACATCTTCCAATAGGTGATATAAGAAGTCAGTGTCTTCAACCTTGTCTATCTCATCAAACACAAAAACTGCAGAGGCTTCATTAACTATGCGAGCTACCACTTGGAATAGCGCTGTAGTGTTCTTGTTCTGTACGAACTTGAAACCTATTTGATCACAGATAGAAACAGCTACTTTGTAGCTTGTGTTTTGCTGCCAGCAATTCACATAAACAGCGTATATATCATCATGTTTTTCCTCTAGCTCTCTTAACACATGTTTTGCTGCAACTGTTTTTCCTACTCCTGGTTTTCCATATATAAACATGTTTCTCCCATTTCTTTTCTCCAGTAAAGGTTTGATTGCTAGCGCTATTTGTCTCTGTTCTTGCTCTCTGTGAGGAATTAACTTTGGTATGAAGTCAAAGTCTAGAGCGTTCTCATTCCTTATCAGAGATTCACCATGACCTAGAATATCATCGAATGTCCCCATAGAAAGAATAGATAAGATATTGGTTTAAATATTTTTTCAAATTAAAATCGGAAGAAAAACGAAAAGAAAAAAAATTAAAAAAAATTTATTTGTTTAATTTCTTCAAAATCTTGGCTGCTTCTGGTTTCAAAGCACTGCCGAATCCTATTCCGATAGCAAGTGCTAGTGCCAAAACAATTCCTGTCAAGATTATCAAGTAGGTTGATTCAGCAATAACTATGTTCACGCCGATCTCTTTTAATGCTATGTCCAGCACGAACAATATTATGACTACTCTTACAAGTCCTCCCCAGAAGTGTCTCCACTTGAACTTGTGTGACTCAATAGATACCTCTGCCATGTCAGCTATTATCAAACCGAAATAGAATATTATCACTCCTGCGATGACATGTGGTAGCCATCTTGCTAATTCATACAGCAAGTTTGATAACACTCCAAAGTTTATCAGTGCTGCAGCAGGACTTAAGAACAATACTACAGTATACCACTTGGCAGCTGCTCCCATAATTCCTGAAACACTTGCCTTACCAATTGCATGATGTCTCTCATGTTTTTCAACCCACTGGTCCAAGCCCGCTTTTAGGAGAGCTCCTTTAATAATGCCTTCAAACAAGGCTCCTAAGAAATAACCTATCAATAGCAAAATAACGGCTCCAATCAGCCCTGGTAGCAATTGAATAAATTGAAACCATAAGTTGGCCAAAACATCCATGAGAGAAATACCTGTTGCTTCTAAGTAAGTAACCAAATTTATCACCCCTTTTTAACCCTCTTTTTTAAATATTAACAATTATAGAGGAACAAATAGTATATAAATCTTTTGCTTTTATGGCTCTGTCCAGAATAGTGATTTGAAATTCAATGGTTAATTGAATTTCAAAGCAT